>QWCK01000129.1_pt1 | contig 131236 bp, 157 predicted proteins | sample 1972571 | NCBI WGS metagenome assembly QWCK01 (sample SAMN09866710, study PRJNA288562) | Human gut metagenome isolate term2_stool, whole genome shotgun sequencing... | isolation source: gut | host: Homo sapiens | place: USA: California | reverse complement strand
CCATTGGCTCCCCATCATGACTGTGCTCCTTGGAACAGGAATGCGTGTAGCAGAATGTACCGGCATTACCAAAAGCGATATTAACTTGAGCGAAAACACGATCTCGGTCAACCACAACTTAATCTACCGGGTCATTGACGGGAAAGCCGGATTTCATATTACCACTCCAAAACTGAGAGCGGTACACGAATTATCCCTATCCTCTATCCAGAGGTGGCCGAGCAGCTTCGCCTCCAGATTGAAACCATTGACGCATTGTATCCAGACGATCAACTGGTGTTAGGGGGAGTTCACGGTTTTGTTTTCCGCAACCGAACCGGATCATTCATGAGCGCCCACAACATCAACCGGGCGATTGAGAGAATCAGCGTAACTTACAACATGGAGGAAATGGATCAGGCTGAACTGGAAGACCGTGAGCCGGATCTGCTCCCTCATTTTAGTATTCACAACTTGCGGCACACCTTCTGCACACGACTCTGTAAAAGCACCAACGATGTTAAATTCATTCAGCAAGTCATGGGGCACACCGATTTCTCTACTGCAATGGACATCTATACCCATATCACACAAGAGAATATGCAGGAGAAGGCAAAAAGCATTAGTGCGAACATGAAGCTGATGTAAAAAGAAAGGCGAATCTGCATTTTATGAGCAGATCCGCCTTTCATATTACTTCATCCAGTTTCGTAGGGCCTCGCGTAAAAGTTGTAGTAACGCGAATTTTGTAGTAAATGACCTCTTTAGTACAGCTTGGCGCCGGCAGGGATCCGGTCATCCACCATCAGCAGGTTCAGGCCCTCATGGCCGTCCTCCTCATGTACGGCGGAGATCAGCATTCCCTCCGAGGCGATGCCCATCATCTTGCGGGGCGGCAGGTTGACAATGGCGATGGCCGTCTTGCCCACCAGCTCCTCGGGCTCATAATACTCATGGATCCCGCTGAGGATCACGCGGTCCTTTCCGGAACCGTCGTCCAGCACGAACTTCAAAAGCTTCTTGCTCTTGGGCACGGCGGAACACTCCTTGATCTTCACCGCCCGGAAATCGGACTTGGAGAAGGTCTCAAAATCCACCTCTTCCTCAAACAGAGGCTCGATCTTCACCTTGGAGAAATCGATGGCCGCCTCCTTCTTCTCCTCCTGGGCGGCGGAGGCCTTGGCCTTGGCGGGGACGTCCGTGGGCTTCATGGTGGGGAACAAAATACATATTTCCTGTATCCCTCTATACGTTCCCATATCCTCAACAATGCCCGAAAGATGCGTCATAATGTTTTTATAATGTTTCATAATACTTCAACGCTTCTTTCTCAACTGGTGTAAAAACAGGTGTAAATTAGCTTACCCGAATCTTCCCCTCAAGATTAACGAAACTGGCTACTTTTCTTTCCTTGGTAGCTTCATTGTAGATATTCATTGTTGTCGTGATGTCCGCATGCCCCATGATTTCCTGGATAACCTTGAGATCTTTCTCGTTTTCACAAAAGCGAGTGCAAAAGGTATGTCTTAGGTTGTGGCATGAAAAATGCGGTAGGAGTTGCGGCGCACGCTTTTCTTGCTTAGCCCGTTCCGTTTCCTCAGCATTGTAGTCTCGGCATATCCGTTCAATCGCTCGATTGACGCAATGCGGACTAATAGCATCACCGTACCTTGATGAAAAAATGAATCCGCTATAACCATCAATCACAGTATCATTGAAACCATCTTCCATTTGACGAAGTCGCTCTTGGATAAGCGCACGCCGAACTTCCTCAAGCATCGGAATAATCCGGATTCCCGCATTCGTCTTTGGTGTTGTGATGTGGAAACCCATCTTCCCCGTTTTTTCGCGTTTGCGATAAACCAAGTTGTGATTTATAGAAATTATTCCCTCGGCAAAATCGCAATCTTGCCACCGCAATCCTACAACTTCGCCAATCCTGCACCCTGTTCCAAGCAACACAGTGAAGATAGGGAGCCAATGATTATAGGTTGGGGATGAAGAAACATAACTAATAAAAGCAGATTGTTGCGCTTCTGTCAAGGCTTTTCTTTTCGGTTTTTCCCAGTTGTGTGTTCTTTTGATCTCGTTCATGACACCATCAGTCGGATTCAACCGGATAATGCCGTCCCGAACTGCAGTAGAAAAAACCGGATGAAGTATGGTATGAATGATTTCCATACTGTTTGGCTTGAAGCCCTTTTCATGAATCAGCGACAGGTAAAATCTCTTGACATCACTATACTTGATATTGGCCAACTTCATGTATCCGATTTCATCTCTGACATACTTATTATACATGTATTTATAGTTTTCTCTGGTAGATTCCTTGATCTCAATCTTTTGGGCGATATACCGATCAAAATGGCAGTTCAAAGTTGTTCGATCTGCCTCATATGTTTGTATCCCATCTTCGAGATCCTTTCGGATCCGTTTCTCTATTGATCGCAGCGATTCTGTGCATCTCTTCCCAGATGGGACCCGATCCGTATCTACCAGTTTCCAACTATATACGCTTTTCCTCTCCCCCTTTTCATCGTAATACCTGTACTCATACTTGCCATCACTACGCTGCAATTCTCCTTGTCTCAGGAGACGTCCTTTATTGTCGCGTCTTCTTTCGGACACCGTTGCTCCTTTCCAAGAGTCTCCTAAATACATATTTAATTATAATACAGGAGACTCTTTTTTTCAACCTGTGCATCATTTGCACTCATATGCTCACAAGGCAAAAGACCTGGATATAGTCCTAACCTATACCCAGGCCCATTATTTTCCTTTCCTATACGGCATCTACATCTTCCAAATACTTCTCAAACTTTTTCCTCTTAATCAGCCTTTTTGTACCGACCCAGATCACAAATTCACAGTCCGGATTACTGGTGATTTCCCGCAGTTTATTAGTCCCTATTCCAAAATAGGCCGCAGCTTCCTCAATCGTCAGATTGGCTTTTTCCCAAATGGGTATCTCTTTCTTTTCCATCTTTTCATCTCCTTCCAACGAAAAATTCAAAAAGAAAGCAGCGGGCGGCGGTTGGCCAGGCCGCTCCGCGAGACTTACTCCCCGAGCTATTGGCACTTCCCGCAACCTGCGACGGATTGGCTACCGCTCGGATCACGGCCAAAGCGACGTATCATGATTAACGAGTATGGGTCATGGCCTCCAAGCCGCCACAGCTTGTCTGCACACAGCATCCGGCTCCCCCTGTCCTCCCTTCTCTGTTCGGGATCATGGCCCGGTCTGCTTGTGCGGCTCTCCATACACGCAACGTACCCGCTGCTGATATTAGGCGCGGCACGCCTTTTTTTCAAGGTGCAGTAGGATGCCTTCCTGGAAGACCATTTCGTCTTCACCTCATTCCCCGTTTTCCGCCAGCAGTTTTGCCACAAAAAACAGCCCCACGCTATTTGAAAGCGTAGGGCTGCCCACATTTACTGGTCGAATATAGTGAGATTGTCGAGCATATCGTCCAGATCCTTCTGATTAAGTACGGTTGGAGCCACCTGCTCCACCTGCTTTTCCTGCTGGATCTGGAACTTCATGCTGTCCTTGAGCCTTTCTACCGAGGCGTCAATCATTTGCTGGATCTTTGCTAGGGTCTGCTCGTCCGTTGGCGTGGACTGGACGGTAATCACTATTTTAGCATTTTCCGCCATTACTTCCGGATGATTCCCGATATACTCCCAGACTGCCTGGACGATCAGATCGCTCTTGCGGTTCTTTAATTTCTCAAGGAGATCCCCGACAGCGATCTTCTCAGCAGTATCCCTGCCCCAGCTGAGAGAAAATCGGTATTTATCATCCCTGCGCAAAGAACTCCCCTCCGTGATTCTGCGGGGTCATCCGCCGCAGCTGAGCAGTGGCCAGCATCCCATAGCCGATGGCGTTTGCCTTGGGATCTGTCACAAAATCCGCATGTGCCACCAAGGGCGACTCCTCCACAAAGGACCTAAACAGGATCGATCCGCCGCCAATAAAGATGGCAGGGTTTGCGCGCAGATCAACCTGTAGTTCACGCAGTTTATCCAATATGTCGCAGGCGTAACTGCGCACTTTCATGAAGACCACCTCCCGCACCTCCTGCGGCAGGATGGTTGGGCGCCCCTGGATGATATCCGCAATATGGTCGTCTTCAATTTTGATGTCGTACATGGCGCTTACCCGGCTGATGATGTCGTTTGACATTGGGATTACTCCCATCTCCAGGCTGCGGCAAAATTGCAGATCCGGAGCCGCATTGCGCAAGAGCATGACATCCGTGGTATAGCCGCCGATGTCAATGATAAAGGTGCGTGGAATTTCCTTCAAGCGCCCCGCCTGCGGCACCACAGCGGCGTAGGCCTGGGGATAGACGAACACATGCCGGATCATTAGACAGATTGGAGCACCGTTGAAAACAAAGTTCACCCGTCCCCGCTTAAAATAATCCGCAAAACGCTGCCTTAGAGCATAGTGCTCCGGCGGCAGGCCGACCGCCAGGTCTGCCTCAACCATCGGACTTATGTTCCCACTCTTCTCCAACTCCTTGGCAATGGCGAACAGCGTCAGGATAAAGTATCTTTCATCCTTGGTCTTGTCACGCATGTAGGAAATCCGCTGGCCGGATAGCGTCCAGAACTTGCCGTCGTACTCCAGCATCTCCGTATCCACAGGCGGCCGGATGGGATTGTCAATCAGGCCAGACGGAAATACAAAGTTGACCGTCTTCATGGCCGAATTACCATGGTCAATGGGAAACAACATGAGGAACCACTCCTTATCTTTCTTGGTACTTCATTACACTGAGCAAAATGCGTTTTTGCAACGAAATGCGTAAAAACAGCGAGGCATTCACAGAATGCCCCGCTGTCAACTGCTACTCTGGAGCCTTGCCCTGATTCAGGCAGAACTCCCAGATGTAGTCGTCCAAACCATTGTGGTCTGGAACCCATAAATAAGTACCGAATGTGATATCCAATTTCCCCAGTAAAGTCACCAGGTTCCTGTATGCGTTTTCCACATGCCAGTTCTTCAGGTAGTCCATATCGAAGCAAGTCATGACGTGGCGCACCCCCAGCGGAATCAAATCCTTGAGGGCTGCCTCCAGGTGCTGCAGTGAGGTCACGCCCGGTATGGCCAGCATAGTTTGGCCTGTAAAGTGGTGCACAATATCTGCTTTCATATAACCTTCAATGAGCAGGATTTTCTCTCGAACTGGGCCGACCATGTGACACCAGTTCTCACCCATAGTTCCATCCAATTCGTCCCTGCTGGAAAAGGTCAGGAACTTGCCGCCCTTTTTCATTTTGTGGTCGAGACGGATTTGAAAGCCTTGTATCTTTCCGAAGTAAGTCCCCGGAATCAGAATGCCTCTGCGCCATACAGCCATTGTCCATCTCCCATCTTCATCTCGGTAAAACCCTGGAACACCGAATAAGGTATAGCCCTCGTCCAGCAGAGACTGGGCCAAAGCATGGAACCCTACAACAGGCGTGGATTTATAACCCAAGCGCTCGATGGCTTCATCAGTCAAGCCTCGGCGGAGCAGGCTTTCGCGGTGGTCAGGCGCCAGTGTGAGCCTATTGAGCAGGGCACGATAGACCCGATCTCGCTCCTCCAGCGGTGCTAGGCTCGCTTGTGGTTTCATCGGTGGAGCCTGTATCTTCTTTTTTTGTCCTCCCTTCCCACCGAAAGAGGTTGTACCTCCATGCAGCCTCGCCGTAATGTCGTCCAGCACCTTATCCCGTGGGATGCCCATGTAATAAGCATACAGGTCGAAAACGCCGCCTTGGAATTGTCCGCACTTGGGGCAGCGGTACACATTCCGCTTGAGGTTGATATTCAAATGCTTTTCCCTCGTACCCGGCTTGTCACAGAGTGGGCAAGGGATATTATAGGCACTCTTCCCATACGGCGGCTGTGGGATGGGCAGCAAGGGAAGTATATCGGTCATTTGATAGCGAAGTTCCATGGAACGCTCCTCTCCGGGTGACGGCCATCCAACTGACCGTCACCCAACCTGTATCAAGCGCTCTGCTCCATGGCCTGTTCGCAGATGAGCTTTGCGGCGGCGGAGATTTCCGGGTCTCCGCCGAATTTGTTTGCCACCCATAAAATGGCGTGGGGATCTTCACGAAGTACCTGCCCCAGCGTTCTGCCACTGTACTTACTGATCGGGCAGGGTGTGTTCATGGCTTTCTCCAGCGGATCTATTGGTTTTGCGGGGGCCTGCGGGGCTGTCGCAGAGGCTGTTGCCGCTGACATTTCATGTGGCGGCGCCTGGGGCTCGTCCTCCCCGCTCCAGATGATGCCTCCCAGTTCGTCCACGGCCGGAGAGTCAAAGGAATCACCGGCTGCGCTGAACTGAAGTCCGAAGCCGGCATTGCGAAGGGCGATACCAATGGCAGCGGTCTGCGCCCATTCGCGCGGGGATACTGTCGGCTTGTCGGCCAGATAGCCCCGGGACGCGGTTGCCTCTGCCAGATACTGGTCAGGCAGGTTTGTGTAACTGGGATAGACCCGCGCCGTAGCTACAAAACAATCCTTGGCAGCGGTGACCGCTACGGATACACGGCCCTCCGGATATTTAAGCCGGAACCACGCAAGTTGCGCCATCACAGGGAGCCGCAAACGCTTTTCCTGGGTGTTGAGATCAACATACTCCACTGCCAGTGGCGTCGGGTCAAACCCTTCCACAGCATTGATTTTCTGAATAGCCGAGAGCACGGCCTGCTTTTCATCGTTCATGACCTTTTCTCCTCCTTCTTGTTCTTCTGCAGGGGCACAAAGGTATTTCGGTACTGGAGCCATGCCGGCAGCAGCGTCGTAATGACCCGGCCGATCTCCTTCTGATATGCCTCTGGCTCTGCGGGCTGAAAGCCTGAAAACCGTTTCCGATAATCCTGGATCACCCGCTCCAGATTGACCTGGGCCGCATCCCGCTCCTTTTGAGTATCAGGGCCGCGGTTCGGGCCATAGCGCCGCTCTCTGGCCAAGTTCTGAACGTAGGCGTCCAGCATCTGATAGTGGCCAACCAAGAAGGACATCTCGTTGGTTACGGGGGCGCTTCGCAGGTACATCTGACAGGTTTCCAGGACACCGATTCGGTAAAGGACCTCGCCGTAAAGCCATAAGTCACCTGCGGTGATCTGCTGTTGAGTCATTCGCTGCAGCAGCTGCTGCCGAAACCCATAGTAATTTTCAAGCACCGTGGCCATAGCCTGACCTCCTATTCTTTTGTCAAATCATTGATCCGCACAGCCAGCATCGTATTCCGTCGTTTGGTGTCGGCAGTCTGGATTGCTCGCACAACTGCCTCCCAATCGCCGACGATGATGACTTGCTTTTTTGCGCGGGTCTCCGCTGTATAGATCAGAGCCCGATTGAGCATCTTACCGTGCATATTCTGGATATTGATCAACACAGCATCATACTCGGAGCCCTGAGATTTATGTATTGTAGCAGCATATGCCAATTCCACCTGGCGAAGCGACTCCGCATCCTCATAGGCGACGACTCGGTCATCCCCGAAATCGACCTCCACCAAAATGCCATCCGAATCCCGTTTGCTGGTGCAGATGTATCCGATATCGCCGTTGCTGGCAAAATCACGGTTTTTCATCTGCATAACCTTATCACCCACACGAAGAACCCGCTGGCCAGTCTCGATTTCATCTTTTTCCGGGGATGCTGGATTGATGGTATCGTGGAGCGCTGCATTCAAACTGTAAACCCCAGTCTTAGACTTTTTACGAAATGGGGTCAGAAGCGCCACATTGTCCACGCCGTATCTGTCAACTTCTCTTTTATAGAACCACATCAGATATTGTGCAGATTGTGTCTCTTCAGCAGAAGGCCAGAACTGAAAATCATCTCCAAATTCCAGGTCGGTAACACCATGCCGAATTCGTTGTGCATTTTCAGCCACAAGGCTCCCCTCGCTCTGACGGAACACCTTGTCCAGAATAACTGCAGGAAGTTGCCCGCAGGCGAGAAGTTCGTTAAGCACCGCCCCCGGTCCAACGGAGGGAAGCTGGTCTGCATCCCCTACCAAGATCAGCCTGCAGCTTGGCGGAAGAGCATTAAATAAATACCACGTTGTCAACATATCCATCATGCTCACTTCGTCCACAAGCACAAGATCAGCCTCAAGCAGATCTATGTCCTTCAATTCGTGAACTTCCCCAGCAGTCAGGTTCAGCACCTTATGGATGGTGGATGCTGGATACCCGGTACTCTGCTCCATGCGCCGTGCCGCCCGCCCAGTGGGTGCGCAGCACACCACATCGGAGTCGGGGAATGCCTTCTTGTAAATATTAAGGATTGCCCGCTGAATGGATGTTTTTCCGGTGCCAGGGCCTCCTGAAATGATACAGATAGGGGAAGTCAGCGCGGTTCGAATTGCGTGTCTCTGTTCTTCAGCAAAGGTGAAGCCCATTTCCGTCTGCTGACCGTCGATCTCGTCGTCAAGGTCGCCCATATAGGGCAACCTATCCCGGTGCAGCATATCGCAAATCCAGGTCGCCACGTCCTCTTCGGCTTTCGCCATAATAGGGCGGTAGACATAGTCGTTGAAAAGCGAGAGGCGCCCTTCCTTAATCATCTCAAAAGCACGCTGGGCAACCGCCTTCCAGGTCACCTGAGGTGCGCGGAGGAGGTTGACCGCTCTTCTAACAAATGACTCTTTGTGCATGCACAGGTGCCCCTCATGCTCTGCCTGCTTCAGAGCGTAAATCAGCCCGGCTGCCAACCTCTCCGGCGCATTTTGCGGTATTCCGCTGGCCTGCGCCAGTTGGTCGGCAATCTCAAAGTCGATTAGGTCGCGCTCAAACACCATATAAGGGAACTCCATAAGAAGTCTCTGTGCATCCGTTCCCAGTTGCTGTCGCAGTTTAATCGCTTGAGGTGCGCTTATGTTGAATGGGGCCAGCAGATTGATTAGTTTCCGGGCGCTCCGCGTCTCCATATATGCCTTGCAGAACTGCTCGCACTTCTTCTTGCTGATGCCGAGCACCTCAGAGACCCGCGATGGATCCTGATCCAGCACCTCCAGCGTCTGCGCACCGAAGGTGTTGTAGATCCGCTCTGCGAGGACACTACCGATTCCGGGAATCATTCCAGAAGAGAGGTAAGCCACAATACTGCGCTTGTCAGAGCCGACGATCTCCTCATAGGATTCCATCTCAAACTGGAGTCCATAGCGGGCATCCTTTTTCCAATGCCCGGCCATATCGACTTTCACGCCAGCCACCGTGGGCAGGAAGTGTCCCACCACTTTGATGCTATTCAGCCGATTTCCTTGGGCGTCCAGTACCTTCTCATTTGGCCGGAACAGTGCAATCATATAACTGCCGTCTCGCGCCTCCTCTAAACTTTTCGGGTAGAGCAGGCGGCTGAAACTGCATTTCATTGCTTAAAGCCTCCTTATTGCTGGCCATGGTTCTTTTGAGAGGACTCTCTCAATCCATACCCCGGCTCAGCACTCCGATTTTGCTTTCCATAACATCACCGATTTGATCTTTCAAAATAAGGCGCGGGAAACATATGCTTGCTACCCGCGCCTGTCCACTATCAAACAGGTTGTATGGTTACTTTGATCTTCCGACTCTTAGAGGAGCGCAGCGCCTCAGTATAAACAGATGGGTACTCCTTCTTCAAGTAGTCGGAATTGACACGCTTCGTCACCTCTGTTGCGAAATCTACCAACAATTTATCCGTGGTCGTGGTAAGGATCCCATGCTCGTGATTTTTCATCAATTCCGCGATCCGCACGCTGTGTGCCTCAATAGCCTCCTCATTCTTTTTTATCATGCCCTTGAGTTCCGTATTTTCCTTCTGTAAAGCGGCGATCTTTCGGAGCTTCGGTTCAAATTTCATAGGGAACTCAATGGTGGGCAGCCCTTTTTTGCTGGCGCCGTAGATCCGGGCCAATGCGGCCATAGCCAGGTTCGGCTTTACATCCTCCATGGTAGGGGGCTTATCGTGCCGGAGGCTCCAGATCCACCGATCCAACTTCTCAAAAATGATGTCCTCCCTGGCCTGATCCCGTTCGATGTGGGGCGTGGCCAAATCGTGCTCCGGATTGTTGCCCCAAAGAGCAGAAAATGCTCCGTGCCTCTGATCCATAACGGCCAGATAGTAGCGCAGCTGCAGCTCATAGTATATGGGGATGGCTCCATCGGCCCAGTCTGCTGCTTTGTGATAGGTCAGGGACTTGCACTCCAAAACACCGCTCTCACCGTCTTCCTTCCGCATGTACCGCCGGTCGATATTGGCAAGAGCATACTCAAGATTGGCATGTTGGTAAAGATGGTTGTCATCAATGACAGTGTTTCCCGTTTGCAGGCCGTAAAAATGGGCGGCAATCGGCTCCAGCATGTGTCCCATCAATAATTGTTTGGGATTAGGCGGAGCTTTAGGTTTCATGCGCCCCTTTTTCATCAGCCAAAGTTCCAGAGGCGTCACCCAGGGAGACAAGCCAAAAATGACTGCCACATCGCTGCCGCCGACCGTGTACTCAATATCACCTTTCGGCCCATGTTCCCGGCATTCCAGCCAGCGTTTTTCCGACATCCCTGTGCAGTCACAGAGGATATTGGGCGCGGCCATTACCACTTCACCTCCTTGGCGTAGTCATAGTCCCGCCAGTTGATGGTGAGTGCCCGAGCCATGTTCTCCTGGAGCGCCAACAGTTTGCTCTCCGGCATCCCCTTCGTTTTCAGAATGAAGGGGATCTCCTGCATAGCCATAAACACATCATGGGCAGTAGCCTCGTCATTGCCAAACGCCATCTCGAACATGCTGATGGCCTCCAGAGCCGCCTTCTTCGGCAGCACCAGTCGCTTACACACCGCAGTCATCGCATTGACCGGGTGGTCCAAGTGAACAGAGAGCAAGCTGGTCAGTTTGGCAACGGAATCCCCAAACTGAGCAAAGAGCATATCAAGGTTTCCGATAAAATCGGGCACCTTGGACTGCCGGCGGTGCTCCACGGCGATTATCCCCCCGATGTGGATGGGGTACTGCAGTCCGACCAGCAGGGCCGACACCTTTGCCGAGGCCATTCCGGTATCTGACGTGGAGAATCGGATACCCGGCATCAGTTTGGCTGCCATCGACGACTTGCCCTCCGCGGCCAGTAGTTTGATGTAGGTGTCCAGGAGTTCCTCCCGCTGGCTGGGAAGCGTCCACGAAGCACTTGTAATGGCGTGATCCACATAACCGGCAGAAAATTGATTTCCAGGGAAACGCTCATCCATCTTACTCTGAAGGCCATCCAGCAGTTGGTCGATTTCCAGTACGGAGTAGTCTCGACTGTCACCGGAATGGGCTGCAGAAACCTTCTCGTCGCGGATCAGCAAAAGTGCGCTATCCTTGTGGAGCGCCAGGCAGGAATTGATCACGTCGGCCAACTTCTCCCGGGAGAGTTTCGGCAACGCGGAACCACCGATCTTCGCCCGATCCAGAAGGCTCTTGTAGGCTGTATCGCGCAGGGGGAAGAACTTGTCCCGTAGCTTAATGGCCAGTTTCAGGTTCTCCGCGGTGTCCTCGACCGCGTCTCGGGAGACGGAGGGATCAAAGCTGTCCGTATCCTGATACAGCGGAGAGGTCTTGTCCAGCGCCGCCACCTGTAGTTTCTTGACTTCTGTACGCTCCCACAGGCTGCTCTTTCTGACCTGCTCATGATAACTGAGCATGGTTGAGAAGTCGCTGAACTGGGTGTGGTAACTGTCACAACAAGATTTTACCATAGTTTTTCTGATCTCCTTTCGTTTTTACGTTTTTAACCGCTATATATGCAAAAACAGCGTTCCCGCAAAGGAACGCTGTCTATGCCGTGATATTGGGCCGGAAAATAAAAAAAGTGCCATCTGCATTGCTGCAAATGGCACTTGGAAACACGGTCAACTATGCACGCCTTAGGCGCGGCACGGATACTGTATGGGTAGATTATATCATTCTTCCATACATTCGTCAACCTTTATAGCACCAACTGGATCTTCTCTCTTGCCGTGTTCAAGGCCGCCAGTATTGAGGTATTTTTCAAGGATTTTTCGGATCTTCTCCGTATCCAAGTACAATCCATCCGGAACCAGAGGAAGGCCGTAAATAAGTTTTACGCCGTCCTGTTCCGCAAACACCGTTGCCATACTCTCATCAGCAAATTCTGTACCTACTAATCCTCTGAATACCGACACATATTCTGCTCCTGGGATCGTTGTCCGTCCATCGTCAGATGCAACAATCATATAACCCATAGTAAGTGGACGCAATGCAAGAAGTCTTTTGTGATAATCCTTGAATGCAGAAACTATGCTATCATTTTCAGATTTATCAGTATCCTGGTACACACCAATCCTTTCGATGATCGTATCAATCAGTTCCTCTGATTCCATAAAATCTATATTCCCCATTTTATAGTCATTGATCATTTTCCGCTGTACTTGGGAAAAGTACTTATTCCTTAACTCATAAAAGTCCATAAAATCTTATCTCCTCAACAATATTGGTCACTATATCAGCCGCCACATTCCCCGTCCTGTATGCTCAAAGGTCTGGGGATTGATTTGCAGGGTCTGCCTCACCTTCTCTTTCCACCACTGTTGGCTCTGAGCCCGTTTGTGGGTTTCCACATGCCGGTAAATATCCTCCAGGGACGCAGATCCCCTACAATCCTCCAATACGCCGGCAACGATGTCCCTCCATGTTGGCCCCGGCATATCCCGGATGTCGCTTTGAACTCGGTAAGTCATCATCAGCGAAACCGCCAGCGGCGCGTCTTTCCTAACAAGCAGAACATACTCATGGACAATGGGAATGAACCTTCCGCTGTAAACTCGTTGGTCGGACATACAATTATGTTGGGTTTTGATAATGACATTCTCCAGCACGCCAGGCTTCGTCAGTTCAAAGAGCATGCTGAAAAGCCTCCCCTTCTTTTTAATATCTCCCACCAGCACGGCCATCCGGCCGCCCTGTTCCAATGCGCAAAACTGTTTCATCATGCAGTAATTCATCGCTTGAACAAAGCCCTCCCAAGTAGGGATACGAGAGAGATCAAACAGGCGCGGGTCGTAGCCGTATCGTTCCTGGACATCGCTGGCCCGATACATCACATCCGAATACTGGATGATGTCCCAGTACGGCGGATGCCAGAAAATGAACTCAGGCCGCTCTTGGATGTCGGTATGCAGGAGATCAAACCCGCTGTGCAGGTCGTAAGTATGGCTGACGATCCCCATAGCCCGGGCGGCATCAGCGGTAGTATTGCTGCCGCACATATAGTCGCAGACTTCATGCGGCCGGAAGTGGGTTATCAGATCTTCAATCAGTTTGGGGGAGCAGTTGCCACGGTAACGGTTGTTTCCACCGTGTCCCCGCTCCGGGTAGGATACGACACTGGTCAGCGCCTTGTTTTGGTTCATCATCAGTGATTTCCTCCTCATGTAATAATGCAAAAAATGGGGACCACAGGCACATACCTGTGGTCCCCATATTCATTTTGAATTTCTTCCAGTCTACGTCAGGATCTGTCTGATCCGCTCCCGCACGATAGCACTCAGCGCATCCAGACGCACCTGCTCCGCTTGGATTTTCGGGTGCTGCCGGAAGGTAAAGTCCCGAAGCCTCTCCAGGTCTGCCCGTATCTCTTCCGTCAGCAGTCCCCGGGCAGTTATGATAAAGTCTCTGCCAATTCGCGGGCGGCACCGGGCAATGTACCATCCGGGTGTTGCCAGCTGGTCGTTGTCCAACTCAGGCAGCAGGCTCTTGTTGTTGTCAAATACCGGTGCCATCCGGAGGATCTCCATGGTGGTGGTGTCGAACAGAACACCGAAATTCCCATAGTGCCGGTCCGGATTCAGGATGATGGCGTCTAATACACACATCCGCCGGAAGGCATCCTCGCTTCTAATCCCCTGAAAATATCTGAGAAGGTCGGGGATTGTATGCTCAGCTCCGTGGAACACCGCACTTGCCTTGGCCAAACCTACCATTTCATTGGTGAACAGCGAGCATTTGGAAATTAGTTTCCCGTGATAGTAGTCCAGATCATACTGAACCGCCTGCTGGCATATGACTTCCGCCAGTTGCGACGCCAGGAACTCGGAAAGCGGTTCAATCTCAAGAAAAGCGCTGCCGCTCTTATAGAGTTTAATCCCACTCTCCTCCCGGATCCAGCACTTGGCGTAGTATCCGTCCGTCCCAAACTCGGGCGAAGTAGACGAAAAATCCGTTTCGCTGATGGTCCCGTCAAAGGCGGCCTCACTGATTACTTCGCTGAAAGGATTGGTGTAGAGGGAGACATCTGACCAATTCAGCGCGTCTCCCTGCCGTTTCACCCAGAAGGTGTCGTTTAGAGATAAGGCATGGGTAACTTGAAGAAACCCCTCCAAGTCATCACAGCCATACTGCTCCAGGAGCTGCCGAATGTGTTCACGATGTTTGGGGGCTTTCCTATGCTCCAGGAACACAGCAAGGCCGCGATAGCCGATTGGGCGGTAGTCTGTATGCCATGTTCCCTCAAAGAACTCTGGCTCGTCAAATTCATTTCTCCGGCAGGTGAACTCCAACACCGGGGCATCCTGATTCATCAAGATGTATTCTGTCGCTGCCATGTCTGCTGCCACCCCCTTCCAAAGAATGATGCTATTATACACATTTTCAGAGCAATCTGCAACATCGTCGACATGGTATCAAGGCCATTTCCCTATCCTCGTCATCAAATGACCACAATATAGAATCCCATCACCCTCTCCATTCGGAAACCGTTGTAATAGCCGGACTTCCTGAATTCATTGAAAGAGGAATAGACACGGTATTGCTTGGTTCTCCCGCGGGAATTGGTATGCTCATAAATGCCGTCTGCGATTTTCGTGACGGCATCCGGATTCTTGATTCTTCGTATAGATAGAAGATGGATAACTGCATCTCTTTTGTTGCCTTCGATAAAATCTGAAAAGGTCGTCATTTTCTTTCCTCTCTGATGAACTGGGCGCGGAAGGGCCAAGCCTCTCCGCGCCCGCTGTTGTTAAATCTGCCTACTGAAATGGTTGTCAGCCGCCATTTTCCACCTCTTGGTAGTCTACATCAACGGCTTCGTCCGTCAGCATTCCAACATAGCGCTGGAACAATGAAGCAACGTGTTCTTCCGTCAATTCCCGTTCGGCTATCGTCAGTTGCCACGGGTAGCTTGGCTGGTAGAGCAGGTAGGCCCTGCTGTCGTAATCATCACAGGCAGTTAAGCAAAGGCCCTCTGCCTCTTCTATTGTCCTCTGCAGAATGGTAGCAAGCCCAAGCCTAAAGTCCTGATCGAACTCCATGTAGTCATTCCAGTTCGGCTTATTGACTGAATTTCCTTTCAGCCACTCATGGATTGCCCGATCCAGTTTGGGTGCCAATTTCAGCATAGTCTCCAGTCGCGCAACATTCTGCGTCTTGATGTCGTCCACACAGATCCCGAACCCATAATTGTGCCAAGTCGTGTAACTCAAGACTTTTCAGCCTCCTTTTCTTTCCGGCGATTTTGAAGTGCCTTGATTCGCAGTTCACGATCTGATAGAAACCGTTCACCGTTTTTCCAAAGGTATTCCGACGCATAATATGTCAGCGTGCCCCCCAGAGCGCCCAAGGTCTGCATGGCACTCAGGGATGTCTCCAGTGTCTTGTAGGTACCAATGTGCCAACGTTTCTTCTCACATTCCGGCTGGATCCTGCCCTCAGCATAGCAGTCCAGGTAGATTCCTTCACTGCCGCCGAACTGAACCTCTGCCACGAAATTGAAGTCATCGCAGGTGATTTCTCTTGGGGTATCATAAGTATCGGGGCTAAAGTAGTCCAAAATCGCCTCGGCGGACTGGAAGTGGCCATTATCCACCGCCATCTGATGGATGCCCTTCATTAGCGATTCTCGCGTGTCTCGCTGGATCTGAACCTGAAGGTTAGGGTCATCCTCCAAATATCCTTTACAGTTCTCCGCGGAACCGTGGTCTCTAAATTCCTTGCGGATTTTATAGTTGGTATGTCCGCAGCTTGCCGTCTGTGCATCCGCAGGCGCAGAATTCAGATGCCAGATACATTTTCGGCAGTCCTTATTTTTATAATTCACAGCATTTTCCTCCTGTTTTATTCAGAATGGCAGGTACGCATCCTTGATCATACGCCCCACTCTATTGCTGCTCAGCTGACCCTTGACTCTGCCGTCCGTCCAGTAATGGAGTACAGGTTCACCCACCCTGGAAATGGAAAGGTAGTCCGGTCTCAGCGCTTTGTACTGGGCCACGGCAGGATCTTTGTAATGTTCATTATAGTGCAGGATCAGGTTATCGCCCGGGATCAAGGAAATGCGTCGAGATTCATCGTAGACAATTCTGTAAGGGTCAAATTGTGCATAGACAATGTTACGATCCTCTTCATCGTCGAGCCATAGGCACTGTGGCTGCTCCAAATCAAACAAATCCAGATTTACATTTTTAGCACTCAGCGTCATGCCGCCACAGTAGTGAAGCACAATGTCATATCGCTCTTTTCCCGCGTTGATGATATTGAGATCCTGAATTGCCTGTTCAAAAGGCAGGCCCATGTTAAGTTCAAAAGCAATAGCCCGCAGGCAATCATAGTTCAAAGCCACCTTTTGTGAAAAGAGCACGACCTTGGAAATCTCCCCGCGATATGCTGCATCCAGTTTATCCATGAGGTAACCCTGCACATCCTCAACGCTCGGGTACCCGAACCGGAAATGATAATGGAACCGGCCAGGTCTGTTCACCAAGAAATCATTCAGCTTATCAAGGCTGTTGCAAGTAATGATGAAGAGTTTTTTCCCATCCGAGGTACCATCAAACATACTAAGCAGAGATGCCTGGGGATCTGTCTCGTTGTCGCCAGGGCGCACACCACCAAAGGTCTTGTCAAACTCGTCAAAGAGAAAGACTGCCTCCTGGTCTATGGACTGAATGTAGTTAGAGATGCCCGGAATAAACTGGTCAATGATCAGGACAGGGTATCCAGCGTCCTGTGCCTTTTCCGCCAGCATACGGGCAAACAGGGACTTGCCGATCCCCTTGTCACCGCTCAAAATTACACCCAGATTTCGTTCAAACACAGAGAATGTTTTGAGCACCTTCTCCGCCTTTTCCGGGTGAGCGCCATAGGTTTTTTCCTTAACCGCCAGTTTGGAGCGCACCTTCAGATAGAAACCGGTCATCTCGTCAAACCGGACGTTGTAGGTATAAGCCGGAATGCTGTCATAGGCCTGCAGGGAATTTCCATATACTTGATATTTGTCGCCAATGCTAATTGCTTTCATGTGATATCTCCTTTCTTTTTGTTTCAGACCGCAATCTGAATGTCCTTTTCCCTACCCCATTGCTTCAGGAACCTGCGCTCCTGGTCTGTGATCGGGCGTCGGTTAAAACCCTGCGCCTGGCAAATTTGTTTGCCGCTTAGCTGCAGAGTCACCAAAGACCGTTCCGGAGCGCCCCGACGCCGAAGAAACAGGATGTGGCACTCACCTTCGGCCACACGTTCGATATAATCACCGACACAGTGGCTCAGGTTGATCCCCTCCTCAGCCAGATCTTCCGGCTTGGTAGGAATCACAATACAGTATCCGTTTCCGGTGTAGGCCAGGTCCTTAATAGTCTCATTCTGCTGCCCAAAGTTTTCACACTTGGCAACCAGTCTGGCCTGATTGACCTTGAGCGCCATGACATCGTGCTCGGTCTTGAAATGTGCGGGATACTTTTCTTTGATTTTTCCGTAGAAATTCTGCTGCATCTGCAGGTAATCCAGGTATTCGACAAAGAAACTTTTGGTCACTTTGGCGTATCCTTGGGCATACAGGTCAAAAAGGATGTAGTCGATGAACCGTCGCAGATTGATGCGGTGGGGTGATGCCATGACCTTGAGAAACCAGCCCGGCTCGTGTAGCACCTGGCGTTCATAGTAGTAATGACCATCATTGCTGAAATCCAGTTCCGTGATCCCGGACTGAACCAGTTTTTCCGCAAAAAACATGGCTTCATTGGCCCCATACTGCTGCTCGATCCAGAAGATGACCGGAATGCTCGCCTGATATTTCTTCCGATCCGCCATATTGGGAAACATATTGTAGAGGCGTGTAAAAAGTTTTCTGTTCTGCTTTCAGTACCGTGTGTACCAAGTGGGATCAAAAGTATTGACCAGGACATTATGCCGGCACATGTCCGTCAGAGTTTCGTCGGTGATAACCTGCATGATCAGGCCAACGGACTCACGGTAGAGATTGCTAAGCCAGTGCACCTGATTCAGGGCGATCATTCCATCCTTCAGCTCCCGAAGGAATGAGTTCAGTGTCTGCTCCTTCAGTTCTTCGATGTGTCCTGTCTTGCAGTCCTTAATGTAGTAAAGGCCCTTGCTCACCAGGATCACCAGTTCCCGGCATGTCGTCGCTGTCTGTCGCCTGACGATGAAGTCAGTGTTGTTTTCCAGCACGACCTCATACTGGGCAGCCCCTTTCACAGTTGCACTTTTCATGTCGATGATATAATCCTTCAGCGACACCGTTTTCGTCACATTTTCGCTCACCATACGAGCATCCTCCATTCTTTTAGAAGCATTGATGCAAATTTCATCGTTGTAGATGCGGCCCGGACTGTGAAACAGTCCAGGCCGCATTTGTTGTTGCATGATTTATTCGCCCGTGTCAGGGTTATTGCCTTCCCCATCATCCTGCCAAATGCCGGCGGCGGCCCCATGTTCACGGAGGCGGCGACCGCTCAGAGCAAGTAATACGCCATCCGGATCACGGTCTTCAAAGGCTTTCAGGAGGGCACGCGCCTTTTCCTCATACAGATGGTCATCATAAATCACCTGTCGGCGAACCTCTTCAATCAGTTTCTCCAGATTTTGCTTCGTCTTTTGGAACTTGGGTAGCGGATCATCATAGCAGATGCGTCCGCTCCGCTCAACCCATTCCCTGCCGGTAAAAACATGGCACCATAAATCGCCTTCCTCGCCACGGTAGGAGATCCTCCCATCTGCTGTAAAGGGAAGCAGCGTATTCAGCAGTTCCAGGATCATATCCTCGTAGTAGTTGTTACAATACGACAGTTCAATAGACAGGGCCCCATCATCCGGGTTTCGCTCCACCTCGGTGAAACCGACCTCTTGAAAAACAACAGTCAACCACCAGAAAGGGTCATTGTACTTTAACATTGTCTGTCTGCGTTCCTGATACTCCCTCTCAATCTGACAAACCATGGCATCTCCGCAATGCGCCACGTCTGCCATACGGAGTTTCTCATAGCGCTCCAGCAGCGCCGCCTGGAGATTTTTCTGCTCCATAGCGGTCATTGTATTCAAAGAGATGGAGCCTGAGCCGATAGCTTCATAACTCATATGGTTTCCCCTCCGTTCTTTACAGGCCGAACTGCGTCGTTCTGTATGCGCTGAGGTAGAAGGCACGCAGTTTTTCCAGCGCAGCGTCAAAGTTGTTCTTCTCGGCTTTCCGTGCGGGTTTCATCCCTTCCAGATAATCAAGTACTGCGCGGCGCTCCTGGGGTTCCAGCCTGGCCAAGGCCTGCCGCAGACGTCTCTCCCGGAGCCGGTCATCGTCGCTGTCCGTTTCAGCGGCAGCAGGAAGCCCATACTCCTCCGACAAATCCAGGGGCAGGACGCCGGGCGCAAAATTCCCACAAGCCTTCAAGCCGTGGGGCTGGTTGTTTCTCTTGATGGTCAGGATGGCATACTGTAGTTTCGACCAGATGTGTACGGAAACCGAGTCGCAGCGCCGGTCATCAAAGGTGTCGATGGCCTGAAGCGCGGCAATGGCCAGTTCCTGGTAGACATCGTCCAATTCCAGATGCAGGGCATACAGCAAAAGCCGGTGGCGGCGCAATGTACGGTTGATCAGGTCGATATGCTCCATGAAGATGTGATTTCTTGTAATGGTATCCATTCTAATTCTCCTTTCATTGACGGGCGGCCTGAGGAAACCAGCCCGCTCCGTTTTTTCGAAAAACAGTTTGTCAGAGACTGCGTCTGCTGGATCAGTGCTCTCAGGCCGGCACCCGGTCCTCGACCAAGGGAAGGTCGAACAGGAGCCAAAATAGCTCCTCCGACAGTGCCGCAGCGGACATTCCCTTGTAGTACCACAGAAGGCGGGGGTCCTGTCCACCCAGCGTGATGACCACCGGCACCTTTCCGCAAGGCTGATACGCCAGCGGCGTCACTTCGATCTTGATTCCGTCCTGATGAAACACTGGCTCCAGCACCGCCTGCACATACCGTGCGATGTCGGCGGGATCCTCCCCCGCTTCCACAGGGCAGCAGACGGCAGACACGGTCAGGGCAAAGCCCAGCGAACTATCCATTACGTTTTTCACCATACTCAGACACTCCTTCTGTAAACGGACAGGGGAAAGCCGCTTTCGTGGCCTTCCCCTGCTGTCAATTAGTAGCGGATATACCGCTTGATGATACCGGCCAGCTTGACCGGTAGTTTTGTGAGATCGGTGATGTCCAGAAAGGCATCACCGTAGATGCGCTCGATGTTCTCCTTGTCGGATCCGATGGCCGCCGCAACAAACAGGACTCCCTTGCGCTGGTACTCATGCTTGATCCCGCGCAGATCCTCTTCCGCTGCAGTTCCGCCATAGCCAGAGTCTGCAGGTTGTCCGTCGGACACCAGCATCAGTAATTTGATATCCTCCGGCCGATGTACCAGCCGCTCTGCCACAAAACGCAGCGCAGCGCCGTCCCGGTTACTGCACCGGGCTGAAATGTCCATCATCCGATAGCGGTCATCCCGGTCAATGGTGTCAAACTCAGCATAGGAGTAGAGATCGACACCGCGAGATGTGGAATGCCCATATACAGTAATAGGGATTCCCAAGGCTTGGCAGAAGTCATAGAGAATAATTGCCGTTGCTCTTGCGTAGGTAGCCCTGTCGTTCCAGGACATGCTGCCAGACTCGTCCAACAAGAGTCCAACACAGAGAGCGGGCATTTCATTGGGCAGTGCGTTTTTGTAAAACACCCGAGAGTCCGTCCGAAACAGGGCGTGGGCATCCAGACGCCTTCCCATCAGCAGGCTCGTCTGTTTGCCGCCGCGCCTGCTATCCTGCATTTGCTGGAGGACGGATTTCTGCAGCTGCTTTGAGATATGGAGGAGATCACCGGCTATGGACCTGTACTCCTCCTTCATTTCGTCACTGACAGATGCAATCCGGTGAACTGTTTTGCTAACCCCATCGTGAATGTCTCCATAGGAGATGCTCTGGGCCAGTTCCGTTAGTTCTTCTGTCCGCTGGCGCTCCAGTTCGGTGGTCACGCTATCCTCGGCAATCCGATTCAACAGCCGCTCAATGTCGGCTGCAGACCCTGTATAACCTGTGCCCTCATAGTTGTCGTCCCGTTCCGTGCTGCCACCCTCCGGTGCGGATACCTCACTGGTATCCTGCAGCGGAATGCGGCCACCCTCCTGGTCCGACACCGTCTGGTGTGCCTGGGGAGAGTTAGCGCCCCCCGACAGTATTTCCGCACTACCAGCCTCATTTTGTTCAGATCCGACACCATAACCAGCATTACCTTCAGACAGTGCTTCAGCACCCTTTTCATTGGTATCTTCGCTGTCCTTTCCGCTGGCATTTTCCGCGGCACCGCTTTCTGTCTCTTGATTTTCTTGATCCTCAGAGGCAGAACCCGAAGCCAAAGCCGCGGTTGCCGCACGCTGGGAGCCGGTAGCCGATTTGCTCTCCGATGCAGCAGGACTTCCTCCCACTGGAGACGTTTCACCAGTGCCTTCCTCACTGCTGCCAGCAAGTGAGGAGAGGATACTGCTCAGCAGATTGTTGGGATCGCCCTGCTCTGAACTCCCTCCTGCCGAGGCGGCATTTTCCGCCTGTTCCTTGAGGTTCTCAAGCATATCCTTGATATGGGGCCAGCAGCGAATCAGAATCAAATTTGCCGTTCTGCATCGGTCCCTGGCATCACGGCTGACTAAAGCCTTATCCAGATTCCCCAAGAAGGAGAATACCATCTGAATCCGCTCGTCAGAAAGCGGTGTTCCGCCATATTTGAGTTCACCCCAAAGCATGTAGGAGAGTATCCCATTTCGGATACTCAGCCAAATGTGGCCGCCATCCCCCTCCTGATCAATTAAATCCTCTATTGTGGGGTAATCCGCAAACCTGACCTGGCGCAGTTTCTCCAGGCTGCTGCCTAAAATGCCAGGATAGTCCAGCAACATCCTGTTTTCGATATAGCCATCTTCCAGGATGTTTATGATGTCGTGCAATATGCGGCCGATCAGCTCCTTATTCTTCGGCTCCGCGGCCTGGTATGCCCATAAATCCGCCTCCGCATCTCGTTCAGCCATGTTCCGAAGGAGCGGCGGTTCTGGAAACCACTTCCCTGCTTCCTGGAAAACATGGTAGGACTGGTAAAGCAGGAAGTCAGTATAGAGCACATGTCCCAGCTCGTGGGAGAATAAGCCGCTTACCATCTCATACCGCGCCTGCCGGCCCTTCTGTTTGGTTACAAGCGGGTTGCCGGCGTTGATGTGAACCAGCAGATTGTCCGTGCAGGCCAGCCTCAACTTCTTCGGCTCCCACCTGATGTCCACCTTCACCCGCCGCCGATAGCCGTACCGCCGCGTCTGTGCAGCGGCAATATCGGCAAAATGGGTGGCCAGTATACGTGAGGTGAAAAACTGACGATCCGTGATCTTGGACTGTTTCTGCGCTATCAACTGCTTGATTTTTTTATGACTCACTCTTGCCAAGAGTAACTGTCCCCCTTTCTAAACCATAGATTTTTGTTTAGACCGCCTTCTTGCGCTTCGGTGCAAAGATGGGTTCCAAAACGGTCGTAATTAAAGCGGCTCTGTCCTCCTCATCGGAGGTAGCCTTGCTCACGATGGTGTAGAGAGCGGAGTTATAGGGATCGCCTGTGATCTCCGTGCTCATAATCCAGTCGATTAGGCTGCGCATTCCGCAGTTACCGTCCGAGATCCCGTTCTTCCGGCAGTAGTCCGCCATGTCCGTCACAACCTGCACCATACGCCCCACCAGAACATCGTCCTCACAGCCGGTGATACTCATAGCACGCTGTGCCATGATCTCCGGTGTGGGCAGTTCAATGTCCTGGGTGAGGTTCATCCGGTCCAAAACAGACTGGTTCACCCCTCGGCACCCTTCATAACTGACGTTTGTGGTCACGACGACCACTGCGTCCGGATGCCGGCGGATCACTTCACCAGTGGGCAGGGTGATTGATCCCCCCTGTTCCAGCAGGGAGTTCAGGCCCACCAACACGCCTGGCTGTATGATGGTCGTGGGCTCCTGAATCTCAACAACGTACCCATGCTTTAGGGCGCGGATAAAATCCGTCTCGATATAAGTGAAGGTCTGCCGTCCTTCTGCGGCCTCGGGTTTCACCTTGCAAAGCTGTTGCAGCTTGTCGGTGACCATTTCCATGACCAGCCCCATGCAGTCCTGCGACGTAGCACTGGCTTTCTCCACGCCGGAGAGTTTCTGATAGGTGCCGGCAGGATCGTAGTCCATGTCGTCCAGATCGGGCAGGCCCATGAGTTTCTTGACATTCTCGTAGGTAATGCCACCCATCTCCTTGAGTTGCGCCCGTTGTTGATCCAATTCGGCGTCACCGGTAGATGGGCCGTCCGTATCGGGAAACACCTGACCAATCAGGTCGTAGATTTCCGTTCCGGCAGAGCAGGTGTACTTCATATACGGCAGATTCAGGCCCGCCGCGATGGCACGTGCGCCCTCGGTTTTTCCAGTACCGGCGGGACCGCGCAGCAGGAAATTGCGCATGGGCAACGCCTTGCCGGTTGACTGCTTGGCGTGTTTGCAGATGGTGACCACCTCCTCGGGCAGCACATACCATGGCGCCAGGACAGGTACCAGTCTCTGCTCGAACGGCGTGAGTACCCGCGTCGGATCCAGCACATACTTTCCAACAAAATCGCTGTGGGGTGTGGCGGGCGTAATCTCCAGCTTTTCCGGCATACTGCTGTTGGCCAGGATTGTAAACATCCCAGCAACCACGGTGTCTGGCCGGAAGCTCCCGGAGTCGAGGTGTGTGGTGGACACCCGCATCACATTCCCGGAACTGTCAATACTGGTCGGCAGATGTGCCGCGCAGGAATTGTCATTGACGCGCCGGTAGGCATTGTCACAGAGGATTGCCATGTGTTCCGTCGCCTTTCCCATATCATGGTAGCCGCCCTGATACTGGACCTCCAAGGCATCCAGGTTTTCACGGAACTCGTCATCCGCCATCAGGGCCGGGAGCATCGCCATCAGAATCGCAGCGCCGTCCTGCCCGTTGTTGCGGACGGTGTAGGTTTCAATTGTTTCCGTGTCCTTGTTGTAGATACTGGCAAGCATGGAACCCCCGATAGGGTCGTAGACAGCCAGGTGGTATATCTCCGGGCCGGAGGCGGACTTGTACTCCGCGACGCCTTTGGTTCCACAGAGGCCGACTGCGCCCGGCAAGGAGCCGTCCTTACATTTGAAATACGCCTGGACGGCCTTCACCACCGTACTGCACAGCGTCGCTTCCGTGCCATCCCCGTACTTGGACGAGACCTTCACCTTTTTCTTCACCTTGTCAAAAGGCGCGGGCAAAGGCCGGCCAAACACAAACAGCTTCGAACTCATTTTTCTTCACACTCCCTATTTGACTTTGATCTGCACCTGGATGCCGTCTGCAACTGGTTCCGCCGCGGAAAAGCCGTTCCTCAACAGTTCCTTACAAATCAGTGGCCAGCTGTCCCCGTGGGGAAGCTGGCTGGCGGGGATCCGGAAACTATCCTTCCCGCAGCCGATCACCTCATTGCATTGGACATTGAGCGTCTGAAGATTCGCCTCCACCCACTCAAACGCAAGAAGGCCATAGTCCACAGTCTCCGGTTCCTGTTCCTGATCCTCGGTCAGCTCAGGTTCTCCTTCTGAATCCGGCTGTTTTGGCTGCTCGGTCGATGGATAGTGAAGGCCGCAGAACCGGAGGTTGTTCACCTGCACCTCCGCTCTCCGATATCCGCCGGCGCGGTTGAGTAGGATACTCAGTTCACCACCACGGGCAAACCGCTCTCGGGCATCTGCGACACCCCACACCCATCTGGCATTGGGATACCGAAACAACACTTGCTCGGTGATTCTGCGCTGGAGAACAGAGAAGGCCGTGTTTAGCACCGACTCCTCAGACGATGGCGCAGGCAGCGCCAAACGTGGAGTAGTCTCAGTCTGTTTCGGTTTTTCGCCCGTGTGAAACAGCAGCCACATGGCATAGAAAAACACGCCAATCAGCATCAGCAGTAGAATTGGCCACATTCTGAGAATGAAAGTCAGCAGAACCAGCATTCCGAGGATGGTCAGAATATCACGTCTCTTTTGCATCTTCCTCTTGCATTTCATCACATTTTGCCTCCTTCGATTTTGGCAGGTAAAGATAGACTGTGTTATCCCCCCTTCCTGCTGGTCGGCTACTGACGAGCGCCGCCATCATGCCGCAGTTCTCGCAAAGGAGCATCCTGATGCGTTTTCCGCAGTCCTTGCTCGCCTGTCCCGGCGACACGGCCCGCTTGAAATCGCAGTCAGTTTTACATAACCGCAGACGGAACTGCCGCCGACAACCCAGGGCATATTGCAGGCACTGCCGCTGCTCTTCAGTCATCGTGTCTCCGCTCAGTCGGCGCAGGACAACATCCAGTTTTTTCTCCCGGTATTTGACACTTGTTTTCACAAAACTCTTGTTTTTCAAATCCATCTCCTCCCCGTAAACGCAAAAAAGAGCGCACATGGAGTGGACAGATCCTACTTCATGTGCGCTCTTTTACGCCTGTGGTCATTGTTACTTCCGATTCCTCAGCCTGGGAAGAAGGGGTTCTGTCCCCCGCTGAAGCTCTCGTACCCCGTGAAGTTCTGGGGCATTTCCTGTGACATCTGCATGGGCTGGCCGGACTGCGGCGCCGCCGGAGCTGCAGGTGCAGACTGAGAAGTTCCAGGTGCCGGGGAATAGCCCTGCTGACCCTGACTTCCCATATCTTGGGCGCCTCCGTTCTGCTCTTTCTTTTGCCCACCGGTGTGGGAAAACTTGATGTCATCAAGACTGATGACCGGCGCAGATCGAACCTCTCCGGTCGTTTTGTCCGTCCAGCGCTCTTCATCATAGTCGCCGCACAAGGTGATGAACGAACCTTCCTTGAGTTTCATCTTCTTGATTCGCTCGCAGATGTCGCCAAATGCCTTAACCTTCAGGTTGACCCAACGGTGGTTGTTCTCCTCCCGGCTGTCATATTTGCGCTTGCCGACCTGGAAAACCGCGAACTCGCCGCCATTCTCACTATTGAAAAAGCGGATCGCCGGCGCACCGTCGTACCCTCTGGACACAACGGCATCTGAGATAAAGATCTTCATCATGTTTTTCTGCTCCTTTCCGCAGGTCTTACCCTGCATTCAAATGAAATTATTTCAACCCGCTTTCCGCGGGCAGAAAACAAAAAAAGTGCCAAACGGCGCGATGGCGCCATTTGACACTGTGGTACACGGGAACTTTGTTTTCAGATCGAAAACACGGTTACTATTGACTTGATTATAGCATGTGGAAATCTAAAGGTCAATATGATACCGTCGTTCCCTATTTCAATTTCAAAATCCAACGGATTTTTTCACCATATGGATACTTCTCCGGCAAGATCCGGGGTCTGTTTCTGCAATTCCAGCCTGTTGGACGAGCTGACGTAATCCCATCTTGCTGAAATCCTATGGCGCGCATACTACTTCCGGATTCCTGGGGCAGTGTGTAGGTCACAATACGATGATATCCCATCGCCTTTGCCGCACGAATCGCTGCGCCGCAAACCATACTAACCGCATTGCGGTATGCTGGATCACAGCATATCCGGTTGAGTTCCAGCGTGCGGCCATCATCAAGTGCCCTAGCTTTAGGTGTGCTGGCAATGACGACGCCAATCAAGGTGCCAGAGGCTTTGATGCCAATAGAATACTTATGGCCTTGTGGTGCCGTGCAGTGCCGGTGGTTTTGCCTGACAAAGCTCAGCGCGTCTTTCAAAGTCACTGGAGTAACCTCCATCGCAACAATTATGCTGAGTCGCTCACCATCCACAAACGAAAAACGCGGCCAACCGTTTGCATCTTGGTAGATTACGAACCTGTCCAGCCTACGAAGTACCGGCCACACATGATGGCTATGCTTATCATACACGGATACATTCTGATGGATACGCGCTTCCGCCAAGGCCAAGGGATCTATTGAAAGTATCGGTCTGCAGAGTAAAACAGGATTAACAAGTTCGTAGGGGGTCGGCCCAGGAGAACCATAGTGGAAGATTTTGATATTGGCCGGCACTTTCCAATCCAGGGCGCACATAGTGCGATCAAAGTGTTCATCAGAACAAGATGTGCTGTCCCGATACCAAACGTCCTGGATACAGTAGTTAAAAATATGGTAAACCATTTTTCATTCCGTTCTGTCTTGTCTTCCAGGTACCATCGCCATATAGGCGTGCAGTCGGTGGATTCCCTGCCACTCATAGAGTGGAGTGGTATCTGCGATATACAGCGTCACCGTGTCACCTTCCCGGACTGCGGCATGTCTGTTGCGGAGCATGACCTGCAGCGCCTTCCCATTTGTCTCCAGAAGTATGGATTTTGGCCGCTGGCGGAGGGCGGTCCGATCCACCTTCAGGATAACACCTCGGAGAATAAGATACTGTCCCCGCATCCCAGTACAGAAGAGACGCATTGCACAGATGACCAGCAACGCCGCCCCCAGAAGGAACGGAATGGATACCGTGAAAGAAACGAAGGCCAACGCCCCAATCGCCAGAACGAGGCAGAACAGCGCCAGCCCAATCTGTATGATCATCTGGTGCTGGAGCGCAGGGGGCAGCGATTTCCAGTCCTTTTTCATTGTTCTCTCCTCCTATACCAAAAACAGACAGCCTGCGCGCAGGAGGCGAAGGAGTGCAGCAACCAGTCCATCCCGCGCCGGAGAATACTCCATCTCACGCTCCAAAACGCCTTCCTGAATCGTTCGGGGTGAGTAAAGTTTTTCCGTCAAATCCTGCCGCCCCTCTTCACCGAGCAAGTCCGGCGTCGGCTCCGTTCCTTGCTCTTCCAGTCGTACCAGTTCACTGGCCGTGAGGCGCAGGCCGGCGTACTGGATCCACTGCCAGATACGGCCGTCGCCTTCCGCCACCGAAGCCTGCCCGTCCCCCTCGTCCTGCGGACAGATAATACTCCCGGAAAACAGGCGGTAGAGTGCCAATCCTCCCTCCTCCTGTGTGGTAACGGCAAGGCCGGACTGCTCCAAGCGCTCAATGAACCGGGCCTTCTGCCGCGGTACCAGCTGCGGCGCCCATCTAGCGGATTCCCATAGGGCAGCCATCTCCGGCCCCAGAGCGAAGATCCTGCCGCAGTGGGAAACCCTGACAGTGCCGTCCTTTTCTGGGACGGGCAGCCCCTTAGATAAGTACATCATACAATTCACCCCATCCTTATCATCGTTTGCTCTATTACACGGACAGGGTGACCCAATTACAACAAGGTCATGAGCACCACAGATGCCAAGATCACGACAAGAACTCCAGCCAAAAGAATGGCAATTCTCTTGACAAGTTCAGGGTCAAGGCGCTCCTCCTGCTCACCTGCATCCACGGGTTTTACATCATCATAATAGCCGTCGTAATTGACATCCATGGGATTCTTTTTCCGTTTTGCAGGATTCGGTGGCCCAGGGCTGGGCTTCCTGCGCCTTTGCGGTGCCGTTGGGCGCTCACTTATTCTCGTCTTTCCCGTAGTCTTCGGTTCCGATTGAGGTACCTCAGCCCGGACGGGGATCTTTTTGCCGCACTCCGCGCAAAAAGAGGTGGCGCCTCCCACAAGGGAAGCGCCGCAATAAGGACAGTACTTCATAGGATCCACTCCTTGTCAGAATTTTCAGCGTAATCGCTGTTCGTCCTCAGAGACAGGAGTAGATAATAGGATTATACCATCAAAACATCTTCTTGTCACCCGCACCAATCTTGCCTTTTGCACTGCCATAAACACTGCCAAAGGCGCTTGCAAACCCGGCCTGCTGTGCAGGCGCTTTCGATGCAGGTGCCGCGGACGGTTTCGGCGCCGTGGGTGATGCCGCGGGCGGTATTTTTCTTCCCTGCTCCGCGCGACTCCTGTCTCTCCCCGCAGTACGCTGGGCATGGATTGCATTCCATTCTGAGGAGTATTTTGCGGTAAGCCAGGCCCGGTAGTGCTCCACTGTCGTCAGAAGCAATTCATTGAGTTGTCGCCAACTAAGGATCACGGAGACATGCTGCTCCGGTTTCGAGCCAAACCGCGGGACAATGAGGCCAGTCTTATTTTCCTCTCCCGGTCCGCTGTCGGCGGTGAGGAAATAGTCCGACTTCGCCGCCACGGTCAGCCGCACCACCCGGGACAAACTTTTTCCATCAGGTCTGGGCCTTCCATATTTATTCAAATGCTTGGCTGAGGTGCCGCCCAGATGCTCATAGAGAGGGTCCTTGTTTCCGGATTGCTTATACTGCTGCATCCGCATGTGGAGTGTGCCGGAGGCGGCCTCTTGGGCCAGCGCCAAGAACTCCGGAACATCAATGTAAATACTGATATTGTTCGTATAACGGCTGCCCTTGGGCCTTGTGGTGTCATAGGACACGAACTGCAGGTGTACTTTGTCAAGGTGGAAGGTGTCATTCCTGACCTCTACGAAACATCCCTTCGCATCCTTGCGGATGATCTGCCCCCAGTTGTCCTGTGGAGACGGCTTGTTGTCATTTTCCATGCCAATCACCCGTTACAGGCAGCTGGATGCTGCTTTCGACCTCAGTCACGGAGCCTTCAGAATCCACATAAAAGTTCATCTCCCGAACTGCCTTGCACAATTTGAGAAGTTGTTCTGCTGCCTGTTCAAACTGCGGCATGAAGTCCTGCTTTGTATCAAAGTCAACATAGAGGCGATAAAAAATAGCATCCCAGAGCATCTGAAGGGGGCGCTCAGAACAGCCATTCTTTTCCAACTTCCGCACTGCCGCACACAGATTGACAAGCACCTCGTTCCACCGGAGAAAGAATTCGTCCTCTTCCGGAATCTGGAGCTGAGCCAGCCAACTGCGCACTGTATTGTGCTTTTTTGCCAAACCACAGGTGTAATCGTTGATGATGTACTTCACCCGGATATTCTCCTTTGTAATCTCAGCATCTGCATCCTTAACCCCGTCAAAGATGGCCACACGGCCCAGCGGATACAGGGCACATACTGTAGGCTTGCAGTCGTGGACACTGCACCGGCCATCATCCAGCAGCAGCGGGCAGCGTCTTTGACACCCAACTGGCACCATATGTACCATAGGAAGTCGGGAAGAATTTCCGATATAAACCTCTGCGCACTCCTCAATGACTTGCATGGTAGTCTTTCCGAGTTTCTTAGCGATATTGTAAATATCGCGCGCATTAAAGAGAATTGTATCTTGGTTCTTACAACACTTTCCACACCGGCGGCACTTGAACCGGAACTCAGAGTCCAGGTCCAGCATATACTCCTCCATTTCTTCCGGCGACTTTGCTTGCTCTAATTGCTCTCTAATATCCATTTGAGTGATACTTCCTTTCATAAATAGAAAGCGGGGATATCCGAAAGTCGGATACCCCCGTAGCGTTGTGTACCTCCTGGTCTCTGATTGGTTATGCCTCGATTCCCGCGTTGGCCAGCATCTGCAAGAACTGCTGCTCCGTGAGTGTCGTGACGCCAAGGTCCTGTGCCTTGGTCAGTTTGCTGCCGGCATTCTCACCTACGATCAGGTAGTCTGTCTTTTTACTGACGGAACTTGCAGGGCGAGCGCCCAGGCTCAGCAACTTCAACTGGATCCCATCTCGGGTGTAGTTCTCCAGTTTGCCGGTGGCCACAACGGTCTTGCCGGCGAAGGGGTTGTTCTGTACTTCAGGCATGGTGTTTTCCTCCTTCAGAAATGTGATATGGTAGAGGGCAGGCCGCCAGAGTTTAGCCTCCTCCGCATCGTTGTACCAGTTATAGATGTTGTCATTCATCACTTGGCCGAAGTCCTCTAACTGGGTGAAGTCAAACTGTTCCAGAATGGCCTGCTCGAAAGCCTCCCAGGAGCCGCCGAACTTCCGGCTAAGGATGCGGCCGGCGTGGCGTCCCACCTCCGGGATACCCAGTCCCGCGATGAATTGGTTGAGCGTGCAGATGCGGCGCTCGTCCACAGCCTTTTGAAGTCGGTTGAACGACTTCACTCCAAAGCCCGGCGTTTCAAGGATCTCGTCTCTGTGTTGCTCAAGTTCATACAGGTCGCCGTAGTTTTTGACCCAGCCGTGCTGCACAAAGGTTGTCAACGTCTGCTCGTCCAAGCCTTTGATCTCCATGCGGGTCTTGCTGCAGAAGTGGACAAATTTCCGCACCAAGCGGGCGGGACACGCCTCGTTTTCGCAGTACAATTGGCGGATCCCGCCGCTGCTCTGTCGGACCACAAGAGTGCTGCCGCAGCATGGGCAGACATCGGGCACGGGACACGCGCCGCTCTTTGTCTTGTTCTCGGCAATCTGGGGAATGATCATATTGGCCTTATACACGCTGATGGTATCCCCAGGCCCCAATGCCAGCCGCATGAAGTTATCCAAGTTGTGTAGATATGCGTGGTTGACCGTAGTGCCGTCAATGACTACGTCGTCGAAAACACCGGTCAGGCTGATCATCCCAGTGCGGGTGGTAGCGACCTCCAGGCGGTTGAACGTAGTCACATACCTGGTATCTGGCCACTTGAAGGCAATTATACGGTTCTCATGGTGCCCGTTGGCGCCCAAAGAACGACCGTAGTCCAGGTCATTGAACTCGAAGATCAGTCCATCGGTTGGGTAAGCATACTCCTTTGGCTTATAGCAGTCCATCGCCTGTCGGATTGCCTCCTCCGAGGCGCCGGCGGCCAGAATGGAATAGCCGACTGTGGTAAATCCCATCTGTGCAAGGAAGCGCAGGGTCTCCCACTTGGTACTGCCGCTCAGGTTGTCGCTGATCAGGTCAAAGGCCATGAACGAAAGCCCGCGCTCCCGCACCTCCTCCGCATTCAACTTTCGGACACTGCCCGCGGCAAGGTTCCGCGGGTGCGCATACGGCTCTTCCAGAGTACTGTTAAGGGCGTGAAACTCCTTCCAACTGATAATCCCTTCCCCCCGAACTTCCAGCGGTTCCCTACAGGGGATGGTCAGCGGGACATTTTTCATGACGCGCACCGAGTGGGTGACATCCTCGCCCTGCATACCATCACCACGGGTAATAGCCTGTGATAGTTTCCCGTTCTCATAGCGCAGCACCAGGGTAAGGCCGTCCAGTTTCCAGCTTAGGACTGCCTGGCGGCCGCTGAGATAGCGGTGGATATCCGCAACGCTTTTGCGCTTATCAGCAGACAGCATTGGCCGGGTATGATGCACGACGGTAAGGCTTTCCAGCACCTCGCCGGCCACCCGCTGGGTGGGCGATGAGGACAGGATGATTCCGGTTTCTCGCTCCAGATCTGCCAGCTCGTCGTACAGCCGATCATACTCCAGATCCGCCATAATTGGTGCATCGTACTTGTAGTAGGCCGTATTCGCCTCACTGATCGTTTGAATGAGTTCCTTCATTCGCTCTAAGTTCTGCATTCCTCTGCCTCCAGTCAATAGATCTTCGTGCATCGGTTCTTTGCCTCTGCGATGCTCCGGCGCATGGACTCCAATATCGCATCGTCCGACACCTTGGCATCGTCCAGGTCCAGGATCTCCACATCAATCTGCGCCAATGGGCAGTTTGCGTACACGGCCTGAATGCGGCCATCTTCCACCACAATGTAGATTGCCTGTTTTGGGCACGGCTCACCCTTTTCGTTCGGTTTCTCGGTTTCCAAATCATTCACCTCCTCAGAAACGAAAAAAGGGACGCCTATCAGCGTCCCAACCTGTGGCCCGAAGGCCCGTACTATATATAAAAAAGCGCCCAAAGGCTGGTCTGCCTTCAGGCGCTTTGAAACACGGCAACTGATGATTGCTGGTGCAATCAACGGATACTTTATGCCGCTATTATACCCAACCATTCTATAAAATGCAAGCCTTATCCTACCAGACGAAGATTTGCCTCAGAGGGGATTGCATTTTCCCCGTGGATAGGATATACTTTGGATAACAGTATCTGAGCCTTACGGCAAAGTAGACCGTGTTTCCAATGTGCCATCCCCCTTCTGGGGCGATGGTCTTTTTGTTTTCAGAGCCGTTTCGGCAATAAAGCGAGCAGGGCGCATCCGCCCGGCTCGCTTTTTTATATAGATGTGCTTCCGGCCGGAAGCATTTCCTCTATGCTCCGGGCCGGAAGGCCCGTTCATATAGATTTCCCTCCTACTGCTATGAATTTGGAAAGAGGTGAATGAATAGCGATGGAAAAACTGACAAAATTCCGGTGTTCGACCTGCCAGTATCGGAAAACCCATTTAGAATCAGTATCCCAATATATACATGGCGTACTTCTGAATATTGGACAGTCCTATTGTGCTGCCGGGAAAAAATACCGAATCTTCAAAAAAAGTGATCCTAAAATCTATCCCCCAGCCTGGTGCCCGAAAAGGAAATGGCCATGTGAATACCGAATTTACGCCTTTAAGGACGTAAGATCCCGGTGCCTTCACAATCTTTTCAGCGAGAACCGCCCCCCAGACGAATATCGCTGTGCCGTCCGGCAAGCGGGTGTGATCGAACTTTCCCCTGCCGACTTCTTTTCTATGCTTGAAGAAAGGACTGCCACACAACTTCTCGGAGTCAATGTAAATCCAGGGGAAATCGTGGAAATGGATGACGGACTCAAGAGTTACTGTTTCTATCTGGAGCTAAGTGGTGCCAAGTACCTGCCGTACTGGAACACCGCCAAAGCCAGACAGAACGTATATCAGATGGATTCTGAGCAGGACTAATGCCCTGCGCCACAATGAACAGGAGGTTCTGAAGTACAATGTCATATGCCAAAGACCCAAACTCTACCTACTGCCGGTGCTGCGGCACCGAACTGACCTGGGAGCACCCGAGGGGTTCCGGACACTACCAAGAGTCCAGCGACTACGTTGGCGGTGATATCTGCCGCAGCTGCCTTGAAGAGCAGCGGTCCAGGTCCGCCGGGATTGCGGAAAACACGGACGAGAATATAACGAACATCCCCATCACGCTGTTCCAGGCGCCCTTTGCTGTATTGAGCGAGCGTGGGCTGCTGCTGAAAATGCACGATTACAGCCGTCCCTACACCGGCCCGGTTCCCTCCCAGTACTACATGCCGGTCTTTCATGGGGACTTGGAGTACCGCGGGACACTGCCCCAAGATCCTGATGCCAGGAGAAACAGCATTTTGGAAAAATTCTTCGCTCTATATAACTGCGATGACCGTCCAAACCCCAAAACCAGCCGTAGTATGTCGGTTGGGGATGTGGTAAAACTGGACGGTCAGTTTTATCTCTGCGCTCCCTTTGGGTTCACTCAGGTTGAGTTCAAATCGACGGAATTAAACGGCCCGGTGGCAAAACTGGTCACGCCGGATGGCTCCACACTTGAAGTCAGTGTATTCCCAAACGATAACTTCCCCTGTATCAACATTGACCTGCTCCAGAAAGATGGAGGCTCAGAGCGCGTCTGCTTTATAGAGCACAACCCTGAGAAGGCCCCTGGACACCAACTTTATATCGGCGTCTATTGCTCCACGGAGGAGGACACCGTTTACTACGACAGTTATGTCAGAACTACGGAGGAGGTTGAAGATGTATGAGAAAGGAGATTGAGCACATCAGCCTCGGGACTTTCGAGGTGACATCTGATAAACTGGTCATCTCGGATCCCTGCTATCACCTCGGAACCTGGTGCATGGGGACGCTCTCCAATGTAGAGCCCGGTCTGTGGACCGCCAGCATCGGCATTGTTGATACAGGTGATTTTGGTAAGCGGATTGCCTATCTGTCTGCGTTCCATCAGGATAGTCCGGACATTTGGGACCTGAAGGTCTGCCCCGCCTCGTTTGAGGTGGGAGTGGACAGCGGCCAGGCCGGTATCTTCGATTTCGGCCATTTCCAGGACGAATCCGTAATCGAAGATCAGGAACTCACGGATTTCGGAAGCCGGTGGTTCACATTCTGCTGCTATCAGACCCTGGACAGCGAACACCATGCCGGACTTATCCCCTACGGTGTTGTCGCCAATTCCGGATTGGGCCACGGTGTTTACTCCTGCAATTACTACACTGAAGCGGACAACCCTGTCTGCGGCGTGCTGATCGACTTTGAACTTGTGCGAATGGAACAGGTAATGCACCATCTGGTTTCTCGACAGGCGAGAGGAGGGACGTGCCATTGAGCACTGTGCCTTCTCCCCTGCCCTGTCACGCGGTCCTGCAGTTCAAGGTGGTGTAGCATGGGTCAACTGAAAGATCTTACTGGTCAAAAGTTTGGGAAATTGACCGTCCTTAGGCGGGTAGAGGATAAACAGCGTGGACGGCCCATGTGGCTTTGCCAATGCGAGTGTGGGAATCAGACTGTTGTTTCTTCTACCCGGCTCCTGCTGCCAAACGGGACGCGATCCTGCGGTTGCCTTAGGCATCAACCATCGGGCAGACTGGTGGATCTCACAGGTAGGGTTTTCGGGCATCTGACGGTGCTGCACCGGGATGAATCGGTCTCCGGAGGCAAGGCAAAGTGGATTTGCCGATGCACTTGCGGCAATACTGTCTCTGTTTTTTCTGACAGCCTCAGATCTGGAAGAACCAAATCATGTGGCTGCCGCAGCACGCCGCTCAAATATGATCTGACGGGGCAGGAATTTGGGTACCTCCTTGTCCTCGGGAGAGTCGTCAATCCGAAAATCAAGAGCAATGAGGTGCGATGGAAGTGTCTGTGCCGGAACTGTGGGCGCATTGTCCAAGTAAGCAGTTACTGGCTCAGAGCCAGCGATCCCTACGGCCACTGCAAGTGTACCCGTTTCAACAAGCCTCAGAAGGACAATCAAAACTAACCTTTACTCCGGCGGGGTGGTCCCAACAAGGACTGCCCCGCCTTTCAACCACATTGATTGAGGACATTATGATCTGTTATTTAGGAGGAGTAAAAATGCAGATGAAAGACGTTGCCTTAGAGCAGTTGTGTCAGCGAAAGATTGAGATGCCAGAGGTAACCCCGCCTGTGCAAGATGGTCTGTGGGATCTTCCCGGCTTTTCAGAGGCGCGGGACTATTTGGACCGTAAGGGACTTTCCAGCACTTGGGTTGACGAGGTGGTTGATCCATCAGGCAGGTTGGCCTGCTTTGAGAAGAATGGGAAACCCCACTATCGGAGTGAATGTCCGGCATACGAAGGCTACTGGCTGGATGGCAGTACTGGCTCAGTCCAGTGCCGAAACGTCCCTTTCCTGCTGCCAGGATTACAGTGGGACAATACCTGCAGCAAGAATCCAGAGCAGTGCCCATTTCGCCTGAAGAAAGATGATTGAAATATGAAAAGGGCCCTGCGCCGCTCATACTTGAGTAAGCGCAGGGCCTTACCTTTCATCCCAAAGATTACCGCTTTAGGTTTTTTGCAATGGAAATCAAGCTGTCCAGTTGCTCATTTTTGAGTCCCTTCGTAGCTTCCAGCAATTCACGCGACTTTATGGGATTGGTGTTCTCTGTATCAAAAAACTCACTCGGGGTAACGCCCAGGAAATCACAAATATAAAAGAAGGCGGTCATAGAGGGGAAACTGACACCTGTCTCAATATTATTGATATAACTGGGAGCTTGTCCGATGGATAGGCTCATTTCACGTGCGGAAACCCCTTTATTCATCCGAAGTTCCACCAGACGCTTGATAAAATCTGATTGCTCCATGCCTGTCTCCACCTCTTTTACTATATGATTCTACTATAAGAGCGCTTCCATTCTATCCAAACAATTCATTCGTTCTTATTGATATATATGATACAATCAGTCATAATGTGTAAAACATCTCTTTTATTTGGATGGAACGACATGGAGCATGAAAAAGTCTGTTTTTTTATTGGGCACCGTGAGGCCAGTGAGCGTGTCCTCCCAGTCCTTACGCAGGCAGTAGAGCAACTGATCGTCGAATCTGGCGTAACTGATTTTGTAGTAGGGCATTACGGTTCCTTTGATAGTTTGGCCGCTAAGGTGGTAAAAGCAGCAAAAAAGCGTCACCCGGACGTGACGCTGACTATGCTGCTGCCATATCATCCATTTGACCATCCCATTCCCATTCCAAAAGGGTACGACAGTACATTTTATCCTCCTGGAATGGAAAATGTCCCGAAAAAATATGCCATTGTGCGAGCCAACCGCTACGTGGTAGAGCACAGCGGCTATTTGATTGCTTTTGTATGGCACGCAGCCAGCAATTCTCGTGAATTGGTGGAGTACGCCAGAAGGCGCGAAGAAAAGGGCCTTATCCACGTTTACAATATTGCGGATCAAGTCAGATGATAGATCCACGGCGTTTCATTGGCGATTAGAGCAGGGCTATGCACCCGCCAACCAAATCGTCGGGGCTATCCTGTCCGGCGACCCGACCTATATCACCATCCACAATGGTGCCAGACCTATGCCAGCCGCATCAACCGGACAGAACATTTTAGTGAAATCGTCACAGCCTACAAGGAGCGGTTTTCAAATAGACCAGGTAAAAAGCCAGGGCAGGGATCCAAGTAAGGATCTCTGCCCTGGCTCTTTTCATTCTTTAATAAATCGCGTATTCAGTTGTATCAAAAGATCTTCCGTCAGTAGGTAGTCGGCGTCTATCAGCGGAGACCAGTGCGCATATTGCGTGCGAAGTATGCGGCAGTGGCCTTCTCAAGGCCTCTCCTGAGGCGAGCGTCGGCCAGCACCTCGTCCGTCGTGTAGCCCAGCGCGGTCAGTGTTTCCTCAGTGTCCATCGTATATCCATATTCGTGGTCGTTCAGTTCGCAAAGGAACATCTCGTATATGAAGCCCTCCCCGGTCTTGTCCTCCTCGATGGCCGCCCGCAGTTCCTCCTCATGCCTGCTAAACGTGTCCCGGATAATCTGCTTATCGGCTATCTTATAGAAACCGCCCGTATTGCCAAGCCTGTAGATCTTATCGAGGTCTTTCTCCGGGTCGAGGCCCCAGCCTCGCATCATTTCCTCAAATTGCCGGTTGCCGAATGCGAAACCAATCGGGAGCGCGTTGACTTCCTCCTGTTGGCGCTTTCTCATTTCTGCATATCTATTCATCGTCTGTTCTCTCCAAATCTGTGTCACGTTTCTTGAAATGGCGGATAAGGGCCTTCAACCCGCCCGCATCAATGGTGAGTGCATTCATGTCACCATACCAGTGGCTCGACCTCGCCCAGTAGTGTTTCCTGATGCCGTCACATGGGGTAACGGCTGCCGGAATCGCTTGACCTGTAATCATCCTTGTAGCTTCTCCCTAACCTCAAATACGATCTTGCAGTCCTCCTTGTAGCGGCGGATTGCCTCTGCCTTGGTATAGCCGTAATATTGCTTGATACCGTCAACTCCGAAGACTACCCACGCTCCGCGGATGTTCTTCTCAACAAAGTGAATTATACCGCTCACTTTGTACCTCCTCACACTGAAACTCCGGCATACTACTGATAGCCTTGCATACCCGCGCCTCGTTCACCATGTGTCGCCCCCTGATACCACTGTCCCTTCCGTGTTGTCCGGAATAGGCCAAGGTTCTTCGTTCATGTGAACTAAAAGCATACGGGTACCTTGTAGGTACATCCGCTTATAATATTGGACTTTCCTGTTGTCGTTCTGCACCATCAGCATTCCCCTCCCGGTGAACATTTTCTGATGTAATAGCACCTGTGTATTCGCTGAGGTCATGGAAGTACCGGACCGGGATGCACAACGTTTCAGCCAAAGCGATCTCTCCTGCCATGCCGCTGCTAATCCTACTGCCGCAGGCCCATACCTCCTGGCAAACTGACAGCAGGCGGTGCCCCAACTTGAGGGCAATGGCCCGCTGCTCTGGCTCTGAATCATCCAGCATCTGGGGGTAGAGTAGGTGCGGCGCTACCGGCGTGCATCCTTGCCGGATTGCGTACAGGCAACAGCGGATCGCAAACCGTGTGTTCGCTACGACATCACCAGCATAAGGAGAGGCGATGTAAACCAGCCGGCCATCAGGGCTGCCCTCATTGATATTAGTCCCTTCACACTGAGATATGAGCCTGTCACTTCTATTGCTCATGCGGTTTCCCCCTTCTTTCTGAAAAGCTGTTCCACTTGCCGACAAGCCGCGTACATGGGCTCATCCAGCATTTTGAGTTTCTCGTCACTTTTATTTCTGACAGTGCCGAAGGGCATTGGGGCGCGCCAAACCCACTTCCCCCAAAGATAAACCGGTGTGTACCAGCGGTCGTATTCCTTCATCGCAATGACTTCACCATGCACAACCACTGCAGGGATCCCATAGAGGGCGAGCTGGATATAGGTCATCTGAACGCAGCATATATCCACATCGGAGGCCTGTATCACCAACTGCTCACAAGTGTCGTATCCGTTATGTGCAGTCTGTTCCGCAGCGGCAAGCAACAGAGCGCCACTTCCACAGGTAGGATCATTCAGGGTAAAATGACCTTCCGAGGGTAGTTCTTTCGGCTGTCCAAATACAAACTGGGCCATCAATCTTGCTACATCCGGCGGGGTAAAAACCTGTTCTAATGCTCGATTTGTCGCACCACATTCATTGTAAGCCATACCCAACAGATCCTCATAAACACCCTGATCAATATTCCTCTCAATGGTTTGAGCCAGTTCAAGAAAGGTTTGAGAAAATGCTGTCAGTTCTTCAGCCTCATAATTCTCTTTGATTTTCTGTAACTGTTCGGCCCTTTCTGGATGTACGGGGTCTGTTAGGACACTGAGTTGCAACGCGCACAAGGCGATAAAGTCCCGAAATACTTCTCGCTCACTAATCCTACCACGGGTAACCCTGATGGCCTTCCTCAGCAGATCTACAATTTTTTTGTTGCTCTCCATTTAGACCTCCCAAATAGTGAAGATGGCTCGGGGTACATTTCTGTCCCCCGAGCCTCATTTTTGATGATACCATGTTAAATATGGCAATCCACGGATAACAGCATGGCGTCCTCCGGCAAAGCAGCAACAAACTGCTCGACCATCTGATTCCAAGACAAGTCATCCTTGTTGTTATCACTGATACCGAACCACCCCATCTCGCCGGATTCCAGCCAGCCATTATCGCCTAAGCAGGCAAATGTGCTGATCGGATAGCAGTAAGACTGAGACAATCCTTCACGATGAAGATGTTCTTCCAGCGTCTCACCCTTAGCATAGGCAAGCGCGTTCCAAGAACGAATACCTTCATCAGTAATGCTAAGGAACCAACGCCTGTCATCGGGAATCTGGCCGTTTTGGTACCATGATTCAAGTTTATGAAAGTATTCTGTCTCAGCCCTGGCTCGCTGTTCTCTCATGACATCCCATGCGATATCTTTTTTGCGGGCACCGGCGACCCAGCAGTATCCTTCCGGTGCTTTCCTGCCCTGGTAGTCCTGCATCAGAAGACTCACCTCACCCGTATGTACCATTGGGCAGTCCGCTTTTACAAGAAACCGGTCTGGCCACCGGCCGCCTATCTGGAACCAGTCCCATTTTGCATTGGGATTTCTGTAAAAACCGTAGGTGCCAGGTTCTTCGCCGCGAGCCAGCCCGCATAATTCTTCAGCAAATGTAGAAAAGCTCCGATATGCCTTTTTGAAGGGCATATACAACGCTTTCATGCGCTTGGCTTTCTTTGTCCGCTTGCGGTGGTGCAGTTGACCGAAGGATCGCTTATATATCTTTCCTTCATCCAACGCATAGTTGCGTTGGAACGCCGTACTAAATGGGGAGACCCGCCTTCCATCCAGTAAACGAACGAGTATCTCTCCATCGTTCTCATAATCTGCCCGGTATTCCTCCGTGCAGTCGGAAAATACCAGATACCTTGGATCTTCTGTGTTTTCCCAATATGGTTCCAGTCGGTAACCAGCCAAAGTTTCTATGAAGTTCTCGAATTGCAGTTGATTTCTGAGCGTCTCAGCTTTTACCGTATCTGTCTTTATCCTATTGACGATGTCGGCAGAACGCGTCGCTTGAACAAGTTCGCAGACCGACATTTGCATGGAAGATTGCGACAGCAGATCCTCAACGCCTTCGGGAAGGGTGATTGCTGTAAGTACAGTAAAATGGCTCATGATTTCACTCCCATAGATTATCAAAATTTCAGTACTTGTCAGTTCCAAGAGGCACCGTATCGCTGCCTGCAAATTTGCATCATCTCCCGCTTCTCACTGTCCGTGAGCTGCTCCGCATAGACGGGCGCGCAGTCGGGCTCCCAGGGGTATTTTCCTGCCGGATCACAGACAAGAACTCGTAAGACGCGCGTAAAAGACGCATCTGGTACAGCAGGCTCCGTCTCAAACAGATAGATCGGGATTGTGAAGACGTTGTCCTCCCGGTCACCGGACCGATAGCACTTACCCTTCTCCGCAATCTCCAAACCCATCAGATTGAGAATCATCTTCGCTTTCTCCTGAATTACAGGCAGGTTCAGTTCCAGTTCCAGGCTGCCATGTCGATCCAGGCCATGCGTGTGGCTGCTGGGCCTTTCGCAGAGAATATAGTGGATAATCCAATCAGGTTTCATTTTTCTCGTCTCCTCTCTCTGATATGTTCCGGGAATAGCGTGCAAGCATCGTATTCGTTGGCAGGATCCCCATCAGAAGGAACCGGATGGCAGTTTGATAACCGGTCAGGTATGCCTGATCCAGTTCCGAAGTCATCCGGCAGTTCAGGAGATCTTCATACCGATCAAACAGAACTTGTTTTTCTCCATCCAGCGTTTTTCGAATTTGTCCCTGAATCTGAAGGATTTCCCGGTCCTCTTTTCTAAGTTCTTCACTTTCATGGGCTGTGGCCTCCTCATAGGCATCCCAGCCACCGTCGATGAGATCTTGAAAAAAGCCGGCAATTTCCTCTCTTTCCGGCGGCCGATTACCTACGGCCTGCGCCAGCTGACGGATTGCCCGCTCCAAGGCCAACTGATGTTTCAGCAAGATAGATTGCAGGGGAGAATTCGCACTCAGGTTTCTTGGCATTTTGAGATACACCTCCTTGTTCTTTTGCACTTCGCAGCCTTTGTCTATATATAAAAACAAGCGCATGGATCCTCTGCGATCCATGCGCTTGGTGCCTTATCGGCGTGGAATATTGAATTGTGGGCCTGCTATGCCCATGAAAAAACAAAAAACTCCCAAAGGTCAAATTGACCTCTGGGAGCTTTGAAACACGGTTACTATGTTTGCCGGCGGCAAACAACGGATACTGTATATCTGCATTATAGCGGAATAATTGAGAGATTGCAAGACCATCCCTGCTTGCGACTCAGTGAACTTTACTTCCTACTCTTCTGAGCCAAACAGATGTACCAGATAGTCTGTCCGACCATCCAAGACCCGGATCACCTCAATCCCGCTTTCCGTGACCTTATAGAAGACCAGCTGCTTACTGATTACAAGGAACCGGATATCCTCTGGAACGCCGTCATACTTGCTGGCAAGCGGTGTCCCCATATAAGGATTGTCCTTCAAAAGTGAAACGCCCTCAAGGATTTTAGCCTTGAACCTGTTAGCTGCGCTGCGATTCTTTAGGACATCGGCAATATAGTCTGACGCATTGCGGATGTCGGCAATTGCTGCCGGCCTATACTGCAATTTCACAGTTCACTCACCCCAAGCTGGCGATATACCTCCGTTTCATCAACGAGATCCCCGGAGTTCTCACCGGTTTCCAATTCCTTCATCAACCGCTCCATCGCTCTTGCCTTAATCAGTTCCACATTCTCTTCATTTACTTGAAATGGAAATCCGCCAGCGTTAATGGACTGCTGGATGAAGATATTGAGGGCCTGTGTCAACGTCAGGCCATTTTTCGCATAAACATCCTCTGCACGCTTTTTGATCTCCGGATTGATACGGAAACGGAACATATCCGTCTTCGGGGCTGATACAATGTTTTCCATGTCCGATTCCTCCTGTTTCTTTATTCTGATTTATAGTATAGCCAATCAGAACAAATAAGTCAACAGTATGTAGCAACAATGTTGCTACATACTGTCATAGGGCCTGTGGTATTTACCTTAACTCTGCCGTCAGAACTGGCCGAACCCTACACCAATCACTCTTGGCACAGATTGGCCAGCGCCGTGTACTTCTGATCCAGCAGTTTCCGCGCCGTCAGCCGATAGTCACGCGCTGTCTCGGATTGAGCGGTAAATGGGTGTTTCTTATCCTCGGGCGGGAGCTGATCATACGCCGCCTGGAGCGCCGCGTCCGCCTCTTGGCAGATTCGCTTTTTCTCGGGTGCCGCCAGCGCATGGCGGTATCGCTTAATGCTTGGATCTTGGCCTTTCAGTACCGCATATTCGCAGAGCATCCGAAGAATCTCCCGATCCAGTCCCGGCTGCCCCTCCTCCCCATAGACTTTGGAAAGGCTCTCGCAGTACCATGCGTGATAGGGGACATCATCGTTGCTGCTCTTCGAGGTCAAGTAGACCCGGCCCTGTCGGATGCTGACCGCTTGGATATACTCTGTACTCATACCTTTGTCACCTCCTGTTCCAAAAACCGGGCGCCGTCTGCATTAGGCTGCTCATAAATAAGCAGCACGCTGTCGGCAGGCGGCAGTTTCCACCCTTTCCGGAGGTTGCGCACCACACCGACGTTGCCTCCGTCACCCAGGAAAGAGTGGTAGGCCGCCTGTGCCTTCAGATTGGTCTTTATGAACTTCAAATAGGTATCTGCTGCTATGAAAAGCGCACGGATCTCTGGCCAGTCCAAGTCGCAGCTGTCCAGGCAATCCCCGCAGGCAGCGCATTCGGACTTATCGCCATTGAACTCCTCTGTGATGTACCTGCGCCCGTCCTTTCGAACGAAAACAACTCTCCTCCGTGTCATGGGACCTCCTAATCGAACGGCTTTTCTTGCCGCGCAAATGATTTCTTCCTCTATTGTGTAGGGGAAAGAATGCACCGGATCTGATATATTCAATTTGAGGATCTCCCGGTATTGGGACAGCCCATAGGTGATGGTTGCCAAAATCTCGCCGGTCCGGCAATCCACTTGTCCAGAGCAGCATCCTTCTGCGCTGGCCAACCGCCTTCCCGTATGGAACCTGAAAAAAGCATATTTTCTGGGCCTAGCCGCCAGAGCCTCCCGCAGTTTCAAATTGTTTGGTTCAGGCATTTCCTGCCCTCCTCACCTTACTCAATAACTTGATTTACACCTGCGGAGCATGGGCGGAATTGCTCCCGGCCCATGCTCCAGGCAGGTTTTTATCTCTGCTCCGCCTTCTGCCAGGCAGAAACCTTGGCCCGCAGAAGCGCCGCTGTTGCAGGATCCATTTCTACCTCTACATCAAAATCCTGCTCTCCGACCGCCGCCCCACTGTTGTTGGCATAGATAAAAAACAACCGGATGCTCTGGGTTTTGGTATTGCAGGCGCAGTAGAGATTGATGTAGTCGTCGTTTTCATCCGTGACCACTTGCAGGCCGGAGAATACGCGATCCACATTGAACCAGCACGGGATATAGAAAGAGATAGTATCGTCATCTTCCCATTGCGGATCCTCCAGCTGCAGTTCTGCTTTGGTCAGCGGGCGAAGCATGGTGGTGCTTTTGAACGGCTTCAAAGGTCATTCCTCCTTCTCAGGTGGCCTCCCAGTTGTCAGCCAAGACTGCCAGCAGGTCTGGCAGTCGAACTCCTGGCAGTCAAAGTCCGCTTGCTCCTGTGGAAACGGTGGACACGAACCGCTGAGCAGTTGCGCCAAGTGCTCAGTATCCATCTCCGGGTTTCGGAGTATCTGCAGGCCAGGGCACGCTGTCTGCGGGGGCTGCTCCCCAGGGCCAAGCACCAGTTCGATCACGCGCTCCATCGCCTGGGTAAATGCTTTGCGGGTGATGGAATTGCGGTATCGGTCCAGCACCTCACTGGTGATCTGGAGAATCGTATTGGCTTTATTCATCGGCCCACATCTCCATTCTCAGTGCCACTGGCATAGGCGGGCTTGAGCGAACGCATTTCATCGTAGAGTTCCTGACGGCGCTCCTCTGTGATGACGCCCATCTGTCGAGCCAGGTCGATAGCTCCGATATGTGACCAGTACCAAGCCAGTCGCGAGGCATCAGATGCTTTAGGAGCTCTGATATTGCGCGCAGCCTCCTGGCGCATGGAGGACAACAGGGTTTCAACGCTTTTGCCCGAATCAGACCAGGGTATGCCACAGGAAGGGCAATATGAGAACGGCGGTAAATTGGACTGGCAGACGGGACATTCCTCGCTGGCCGTGACCTCATAGAGCCTCACCATATCACCGGGTTGCTCGTCCAACAAGTCCCAACAGCCGTTGCCCCCCAGCGTGGCTTCCGTACAGTTGAGGAGCAGGACATAGTGGCCATTCCACTGCTGGAAATCTTCATAGCGAAGGATCTCTTCGATTTCATCCACTGATAACTTCCCCCGCTTTTTTCTGATGACGACGCAGGGTTTGTCGAGCCGGTCATACTCACGGGTAACAGTGATCCCACGTTTCACGCTTTCTGCCCCTCCTCTCTGGATGCCGGCTGTTCTGCCGTGGTTTCTGTGTAGATTTCTGATTGCATTCAATCACACGTCGTTGCTCATATGGTGTGTTCAACTGTTCCAGCATCAACATTTTATTCCTCCTCTTGGTAAATGCGGACATATTGCCTCAAAGACAATCTGGTGATCCGTTCTGATATGCTCAGCCCCAATCAAACACCATTTTGCCTGTGTCCTTGTTATAAAGAGTGCAATCGCGCTCGTCGTCCCCGGCTTCAAAGTCCTTTGCCGGAGTATTGTGATAGATCTCTAATGCTTTTTCCTCTGCAGCTTCATCGCTGTCTGCATTAAACCAGACGGCGATGCGCCGTGTCTGCTCCATAGTGATACAATACTCCATTTCCTACTGTGCCTCCTTGTATAACGCCATATAGTCAGCTCGCAGCTGCATGAGCAGTCGTCCAAGGTTGTTCCGTCCGCGTCGCCCCCCACAGCGGGAGCAGGTACAGCAGCCCCAGAAGTTGTCATGCCAGGTGTTTCCCTCCACCAAAACTGCACTACCGGTGGCAATTAGTTTGGGGATCAGTTCTGGATTCTCATTGAACTTATGGACAAGGAGATTGTGCATGATGGTCAGTTTCCGAGAATCCCAGTCACTTCGCATCTGGATCTGATGGCCACGGCGTTTCGCTTGCTGTGGTGTCATAGTCAGAAACTGTACCCGGTCCTGATGGTTTGCGCATTTTGCCGCTTGGAAAGCTGCCTCTACCGAGGGAAAAATCATGCCATAGAAAGTCACGCGGCAGGGCTGGAAATTACTTAGGAATGCGTAAGGGCCAGTAAAATGGTCAATAACCTCCCTATGCTGATTAGGCATTTGTTGTACCTCTCTCCTTTGCTTTCTGCAGCCCTTGCCGTTTGATGTCGGCATAACGGCAATTTGGCCAGTTTCCGATTTCGCACTGCAGGCAATTGGTCTGCACACAATGCTCCTCCAGGCAATTCCTGCAGAGTGGGGCACCCACATATTCATATTTCGCCTGAAAAAATGGCGTGTTGCATCGTACCAGTCGGATCAGGGCGCAACCGCACTTGACACAGTCCTGCTCCTGCCAATGGACGGGTTCTGCCTTTTCATATTCAATTGGTTCACCACAGCCAGGGCAAAACCGCCATGGATCTTCTGAACCGCTTCCGGCATTTTGGTTGGGAGATGGTAAGTTTCGGCCACAGGTTGAGCACCAATACTGTTCCGAAATGTTGGGCGCTGCCTGTGTAATCTTTGGAATCATTTGTTTGCACCCCCTTCACCGCCAGACATATGCTGGCGCAGTTGATAGCCGACAACTTCACCGATAGACGCAAAGAAAATGGGCTGCGCCTCCGTTTCACACATTTGAATGGGGATCAGCACCTTCTTGACCTCTTCCAGCAACACCTTGTCCGGGCAGCGGTCGATAAAATAGCCAATCGTCCATAAGACAGGACGCTCCTGCCGGTCAGTCAGTACAATCTGGTGAACCATGGGGCGCGCGCCGATGAAGCTAGCAATGTTCTCCGGACTTCCATGGAATAAAAACTCTGAGTAGCCATTATCATCGTACACATGGGCGCAGAGCACCTCATCGTCTTCCAACAGCTTCGCCAACTGTTGATCTCTTTCCAGCACAATATCTTTGTCATTAGATCCAGCCACATAAGTATTCGTATTCACAGTGAAGCACCTCTTCTTTCATATAAATTTGTTTCTGCACACGGCATATTGCTTGGAGAATTGTTCATCACTCCTTTCTTTTTGCGCGGCTCCGCCGCAATAGGGTATCTATATAAAAAGGCACATGAGATGAGAGTCTCATGTGCCTTGTAACCTACTGATTCAGATGTAGTTATGACTGAAAATCTGATAAAAGCAAAAAAGTTCCCAAAGGCCGATACGACCTCTGGGAACTTTGAAACGCAGAAACTGTATTTGCCACATGCAAATTACTGATACTGTATGATTTTATTATATCGAAATGGGCTGGGAATTGCAAGCAGATCATCCGCTTAAATACCGGTCAGATAGTTGAGCAACTCTATAAGCCGTTCCTGCTGTGGAGCAACCCTTCGTAATTCACCAAGGACATCCTCGAATATTGGCCCTGGAGATCCTGCGCGGGATGTAGCGCCGTGATACACCCGTGCAATAGCCATCGCATATGCTGCTCGCTCTGTTTCGGAAAACGGGTCAGCATACTGTGGCTGGATAGCGGACAAGGAGACTCTGGCTTGATCCAGCAAGGTATAGGAGAGTTTTATTTTTTCTGGAATGATGGTGACGATGGGTCCCGAGATCAATGGATTGATTGTATCTCCACTCTGTGGGGTGATATGGAGCACATTGCCCGCCAAATCTTCTGCTCTACTCACTTCAATTTCCTCCTTAGACTGTCACAGACTAAGTGTGTGGAGTCTGAATTATCTGAAGTCGCTACTTTATTGTAGCATACCTATGTGTGAATGCAAGGATTGCATCACCGCTGTATTGCTATTCTGACTCTTTTGCGGTATAATGTCTATGTTAGTATCTGAGATTGCCCCAGGTAATTACAGTCATCCGTGTTGCACAGCGTCTGAAGGCCGTTGGCCTTTAGGCGCTTTTTCTTTTTCATACAAGTTTATCACAGTGTAACAAAGTGTCTGAGGGCGTCCTTCAGGCACTTTTTAATATAGATCCCCGCCGCGTGCCTGCGGCAGGGGCGTCCCTGTTCTACGGTTCGCCCCTGCGGCGCACCGCTTACATAGAAATATTCAAATCACGAGGAGTTGATCTATTTGAACGCAAAAGAATCGTATATCGCTGCTTTCCAGAAACATATCCGCCGTCCCGGTGCAGCTTCCTTGCTGAACTGGCTGTTGACTACGGATTTTTTTGAGGCGCCGGCCAGCACGAAGTACCACGGCAACTTTGCCGGCGGTCTGGTCTTACACTCCCTGCACGTCTTTGACCGAATGAGTCAGAACTGCGTGTACGAATTTGGAAGGGACTGCGGCGAAGGTATTCCATTTCCGCCTGATCGGATGGAGTCTATTGCCATTGCCGCCCTGCTGCATGACATCTGCAAGGCCGAGTTTTACAAAATAGACTACAAAAATCAGAAGGTCTATTCTGAGCAGGGCAGACAATTTGACAAGCGCGGCGCCTACTCCTGGGAGTCTATCCCCTTCTACACGGTGGATGAAAAATTCCCTTTTGGGCACGGCGAGAAGTCTGTCTTCCTGATCAATGAACACATGCGATTGACCCGCGACGAGGCGCTGGCAATCCGTTTTCACATGGGTGACTTCACTGACCGCAACACCGGGAAAGCCTATGAGATGTGCCCCCTTGCCCTGCAGCTCCATATCGCAGATCTGCAGGCGACCTACCTGGATGAATCTGCACAGAAGGCCGGCAAGGAGGGGTAACGATGGGGCGTGGAAACTGCTGTGTATTTGGCAGCCATGAGGGGCTGTACTTCATCGACAACGACGATTTCCATGTATATCGAAAAATAGGTTCCTCCTCCGAGGACTGCCCGGAGAGCCGGCTGGTGCGGAACCTGGACTATGGGGAACTGACTGGCGGTATGTGGATCTATGATGAACTGGCAACCGAACTGGAAGAAACGGACATCGTGAAGTGTTTTTCTGAGGACTTCCTACGGATGTTTCCCAGTTTCAACCGGGTCTGTCCGGAGCGGTGGATCTCCAGCAGCCAAAGAGCCATTTTGGAGAGCCGTCTCTTCTACATCTGCCTGGAGGACAATGTCTGGTCTCTGGCCGTGGAACTGATTCAGAAAGAGGCTCCCTGGGGCGCAAACTATGATGCGCTGCAGGCCCGCCACTGCCAGAGCTATCTGAAGGGCATGGAGAAGTGTTTGCTCAACCGGTTGCCAAGTATCGGACTCTATAAAGGAGCATGGACTTCCGGCACCCTCAGGCGGGAGGATCTGAGCGCATGAACGCCGTCATGGCAAGTTCCATAAATATCAGACATCTGAGCGAAAGGAGTTTCAATATGAAGAATGACAACTCTCCGGCCACCGCATATGAGCAGTTCAAATTGGAGTGGATGCTCGCGCACGGATACACGCTCCAAGACCTTGTGGCGGAGCTGGAAAAACTCCGGGAGGAGTCCCCTGACCTGTCCCTGCATGACATCTTTGCTGACTGGGAATATGGCTACGGGTTCGGCTCCGAGATCTGGCCCTGTTTTGACGAATTCTTGGACTGCGAATATAAGGAAAGGACGGCTTGCGGCCATGATAAACAGTGAAACCAAGCGGCTCTGCGGCCGTTATCTGGCCGAGAACAAGGATGACTTCCTGAAGGCCTATCACATCGTCATGGACGTGAAGGAGACTGACAAATCCTATATCATGCAGTTGATCGAATTCAACAGCCGGTATAGCGCCAGCCACATCTCCCTTCTGTTCTCCAAATCCAAGCGGGTGCTCCTCAGCAAGAAAAGGGGAGGCTTTTCCATCAAGAACTGGGGCGACAACACCTTTACATTCTACCCCTTCCAGGCTGGGATCCCCTACTACTTCGAAAAACTCCCAGATGCTGGCAGTGAGGAAAAGGATGATGTCCAGGCAATGCAGTCCATCCAGCCCGACTGCTTGGAGTGCGAGTCCAAAGATTGCGCCTACAACCGGGACGGCATCTGCCGCTTTTCCAAAGTCTTTGACCGTGTCCCCTCCATTACCGAGGAGGACGGCTGCACGGAATTTGTCATCCGCAGCACATATTGAATATGTAATAACCATCGAGGAGGAAACAAAATGCAATTTGCAGAAATCAGTCACGATTACATTTGGGGTGAAGTGGTCGAAAATGGGCTCAGTCGCAGAGCCAGCGGCCCTCTGCTTGCCGCAGTCTCCATTGACGCATGGGAGACGGGCGACGATGACGAGGAGGGCCGCGTGGTGGCCAATGTCCTACTGTCCAGACACGGCGACATCATCGTAGACTTCCACGATAATGGCGCGCGGATGGACCAGCAGGTGCTGGAACACATCGCAAAAGCCGAAGCGGAACTGCGGCGAATCTGGGAAGAATACTCAGCCGTGCAGCGGCAAGCAGTCGGCCATGTCAAAAGCCTTGGCTGCACAGCGGAAGTAGTAGTCCCTCGCAACGTAATGGAGCGAATCAAGGGCTATCTGAATACTGCTTCCGGGCACGAATCCCAAGGCGAGAAATATTCTATCATTTATACTGTCCAGTTTCCTGACGGAAAACAGATGGACATAAAGTGCTGTGTGCGCCAGGATGAACCGTCCTGGACTGAGGCTGTCCTGTTCGACGAGTATGGTAATCAACTGTGCTGCACGGAGCCGGACTACAGTTTTGACGGCCCCTGGGAACTGCAGTATGAAGACACCCTCTACACTGTGAACATCAAAACCGATCCTACCTGACAGACAGACTGCGGGGGGCCTTCCCAGAGATGGGAAAGCCCCCCGCTTTTCTATCTGCCCCGTTGCAAGGTGCGTTGGAACTGCGCATTATGGCGATTCAGCAGCCGGTCTCCTGATAATTCCCCCCTCAGTATCGTCAAAATATGCGGCCACAATATCAGCCAGCAGACTATATCGGTCGATTTTCCGAATGAGATTGCGTGCGCCGAGATGATTGGTAATATAAGTCGGATCCTCTGTCAACAAATAACCGACAATCTGGCCAACTGCATTATACCCCTTTTCCTGGAGTGCCCCATAGACACGCAGTATATATTCCTTGTTTTCATTTTCCATCGTGCGCATCACCTCTCAGGCATTCCCAGAATGAGATAAATTCAGATCAAGCGAGAGTGGACTATTTCAGTTAAATGCGTCGCAAACCTCCCAAAGCTGGGAGAGCGCATAGAGAGGCAGATTGATAAGTTTATCCTGCTTGCGGTAGTCGGACATAGAGGTGCGGACACCGAAAGGCAGCTCATTGTTGGAGACAAAGAATTTCAGGCTCTTGGCCTGCAGGTTCTCCTCCGCCTTAACCTCCAGCGGGATCACATTCCCGCTGTGCTGGAGGACGAAGTCTACCTCCCCGGAGGAATTTTCCGCCGACCAGTAATAGGGCGTTGCACCCAAGTCGGAAATGAGCTGCTGGCAGACATACTGCTCCGTAAGCGCACCTTTGAACTCCGTGAAGATGGCATTGCCCTTCAGCAGTGTCTTGGCGTCCAGATCCGTCATAGCCGCCAGCAGACCCACATCCACCAGATACAGCTTGAAGGCCGGGATGTCTTGATACGCCTTCAGGGGAACGGCACCCTTGGTCACACGGCCAACCTTACAACACAATCCGCAGTCGATCAGCCACTGAATGGCCAACTCAAAGTCCTTGGCCCGCGCCCCTTCCCGCAAGACGCTGTAAATGAATTTCTTATTCTCCTTGGCAAGCTGCGAGGGGATGCCATCCCACACCATACGGATGCGGGGAATGACGGCCGTCGGGGCATGTTTGGAAAAGTCCTGTTCGTAGTCCGAGATCAGGCGCAGCTGCACCCGACGTACGGCGGCAAGATTCTGCTTGGGCAAATAGGCATTCACCGCCGCCGGCATTCCTCCGACATAGTAATAGGTTCTGAGCAAGTCAATATACTTGTCCCGGAACGCGGTAATCATTTCAAAGTCCCTCTGCTCCAGCAGGGCAAGCAGCTGCTCATTGCCGGTAGCGGAGAGAAATTCAGTAAAGGAGAGCGGATAGAGTTCCATGCTGTCTACCTTCCCTACGGGGAAGGATGTCCCTTCGTGCATGGCAATCCCCAGCAGCGACCCAGCAGCCAGAATATAATAGTTGTGCCGGTTGTCCTCACAGAAATATTTCAGGCTTTGCAACGCCGCCGGGACTTCCTGGATCTCGTCCAGGATAATCAGCGTGCTTTCCGGGTCAATCTCCACTCCGCTTTCAATAGCAAGGCCCCGCAGGATCCGGTCCACATCAAAGTCTCCGGAGAACAGGTGCTGCATCCGCTCATTGCGGTCAAAATTGATATAAGCACACCGCTCAAACGCTGTGCGGCCGAATTCCTGCATGAGCCAAGTTTTCCCGACCTGCCGCGCACCCCGGATAATCATGGGCAGACGGTTGGGATCCTCTTTCCACTCCTGCAGGCGATTTATCGCAAATCGTTTCATTTCCGCCCTCCTACCTGACTGTATTGATAGTTTCAGTATATCATCACCCCCCAAATAGTCAACCGAAAAAGCGGATAAATTGTCAGAAAGTTCGACTTATTTATGTTCAAAATGTTTGATAGATATGAAGAATATAAATGGATCCGAATTCACATCAGGTTCAAATCCCGGCTACAGCCGGCGGAACATGGTTTGCTCCGATAAGGCTACAAAAGTCCTCGCCAAACTACAAGCCCGGCGGGGACTCCTGTTGACCCTGGGTGCTTACTTCTGGGGGACAACCGTATATTCGGGATAGCGCAATTTCACAGCCTCATAGAAGTAGGGAGCAAATTCACAGCAGAACAGGTTGTCTGGCGTGAAGGTATCCGATGTCCGGCCCTCTTGCGCATCCTCTTCCGACTCATAGCACCACCCATTCCAGAGGTTAAAGGCCATCCTCACAATCCGCACAGTACCACCCGTCTGCCAGCCTTCCTCCAAGGCGGCCGGTCGGATCATCCTCGCTTCCGCGTCAAAGCATCGGGAAAAGTTTGAGCGCGTTTCTGCTGCCATGCCGAGCAGGTAGACGAGCGCGCGATAATAGGGATCCGCACCGCCATCCACATGTCGGTTGTAAAAGTTCCGGTGCTGCTCACTGTAAAAAAGGACTTCCATCAGTTACACACATCCTTTCTCCCGCCTCTGGACGGGATCTCTCCTTGTTTCATACCTTATTATATAAAGTAAACGCCCATCGCTCAAAGACGATTTGCCTTCTCCTTCATCTTCTCCCTGGTTGGGTTAGTATAAAGCAGTGTCGTGTGGATATTGGAGTGGCCTGCCTGATTGGCCACCTCGTTGATGTCATAGCCGCTTTCCAGTGCGTTGGAACAGAAGAAGTGCCGCAACGTGTGCGGGGTAATGGAATCGGAGTGTGCATTAAAGATCCGATTGACCTGCCCCCGGGACAGGTGTTCACCGTTCCGCCCGGGGAAGAGGTAAGGACTATCGGGGTCCGGCCGTTCCTTCAAGTACTCCCGAACTGCATTAACAACCTTATCTCCGATGAACACCACTCGCATCTTGTCACCCTTGCCCCGCCGCACTGCGATCTCCTTGGCTTTCAGGGAGACATCCTCCATGCGCAGCTGCAGGCACTCGCTGATGCGCAGGCCAGCATAGGCGAGGATCGTAACGATGGCATAGTCGCGGGTGCCGTTCTGCTCCAGAATCTCCTGGCGAAAACGCTCCACATCCGCTTTGATTACAGTACTTGGACTGGCATAGGCCGACTGCACCTTCAGATAATCCTGCTTAGTCAGTACCATTTCCGTTTTATAGCCGGCCGAGATCAGGTAGAGATTAAAGCTGTGCAGGCTGGCTAACCTTGCGTTGACCGAGCGGTTACTTAGCCCCTTCACTGTGCGCAGGTAGGAGATGTAGTCCAGCACATTGGGCCGAAGGAGTACCTTCATCCGCTTCCCAAAGGTTTCCTCATACCACCGCATGTAGTCCTTCATGCCCTGGCTGTACGCCTTCACTGTGTTCTCTGACTTGCCCTGCTGCCTCAGGTACTCACAAAATCCATCCAGCATCCTTCCATCCTCCTTGGCTCATCAATTATGTCGCATTGAGATTTCCGGCTGAACGCATAAATTATGTTGCGTCCACCCACTTTATTGCACGGATGATGGGCCGGTTTTGCAACATAATTTATCTTATGGTGCGTGATATGCCCGGGGCAGGCAGATGGAGGGGACGCCATATACCTGCCCCGGGACTATGGGGAAAACTACTCAGGTCTGAACCGCTCCATAATGCGGGCAACCAGCTTGTCCTGGATGCGCTGTTTCAACTCTGCATCCACACCGCGATAGGACTGGCCGTATTCATCGTAGAAGATGCGGGTGGCCTGATACGATATGTAACCATCAAAGTGCCGAAGCACTTTCGTCATTGCGTCTGGGTCACCTCGGGTTGCAGCGCAGATGGTCTCATAGGGCAGCAGTTTTTCCTCCGGGATACTACTTTTTCTTTTCATCTTACTCCACCATCCGTTTCCTCAATTCATCGAACAAAACTTTCCGATCCTTCTGGATTTTAGACCTGGAAAGGCCCAGGAGCGAAGCGATCTCACGATCCTTGAGTTGGAGAGAATAGTACAGCAGCAGGATGCTGTATCCCTCGTCGCCGAGCGCAAGGAGGATCTCTGCCAGCCGGTCGTTCTTTATTGGAATCTGATGACCGTAGACGTGGAAGATATACTGCTCTGCTGGATCGCTGTCAAAGGTGCAAAGATTCGTCAGCACGGCTTCCGGTAAGTCCGAAAAAGATGACTCCCATTCCATCTTCTTCATCAGTTGCCGGAGGTAATCACACCGCTCCCCGTTGATAATCTTCATGCAGAAGATCTCAAATTGGTAACGGACTCTTCTCTGGGCGGCCTGTGTGGTCTCCATCTAATCACCCCCTCCCCTGCCCGCGGAGGCGGTTTCTTCGTCCCCTTTCGCTCCTTTCCCCGAAAGTGGGCGGCGATTTTGCCACACATGATAAAAACCGCCAAGCAAAATTCTTTGCTTGACGGTTTGGTGTCGAATATTCAGAACTATTAGTTCATTGTTGACGCAGACAGAGTGGCCGCCGTTCATTCCGACTTTTTTCAGATGCTCCAGCCGATCTGCTGCATCGGTCTGTACTGCTACTCTACCAGCGTATTCAATCTCATTCTCTTCCCACCTTTCCCTTGTGATGAACCATTAGAACTGTATTTCCTCCACCATTGGAGCATTTCACCCGGTTTCTGCACAACATAGAATGTGAGTCGGAGGTGAACCATCGGTGGTAACAAATGATGAATTTAATGGCTGCGCCATACAACTGCGTGCGGAGCGGGAACGGCTTGGCTATACGAGAGATCAAGCCGCTGAACGGGCCGACATCACTACACGGTATCTGTCAGCCATCGAATTGGGCGAAAAAATCCCAAAGGCTGATGTACTAGTGAAGCTCATCCGGGGTATGGGCGCATCTGCCAACACTGTGGTCTATGCTTCACAGCAGGAGTCGGATGACGAGTGTGAACGGCTGGCCCGGCTGTTCCTGCAGTGTACCCCGAAAGAGCGTAAGCTCATTGCGGCTATAATTGATACGATCATCGACCAGCATCGGCTGGAGGACACACCGGAAGAGAAGGCATAACCGCGTTTTCACCCTGAAAAAGCATAAAGGGCATTGCTCCACCTTGAGGAGCAATGCCCTTTTTCTGCGGGATAAGCCCGTGGTTACCGTATGCAGGCTCCTCAATCGCAATTCAAAGTGTATTTCATTCACTCAGAGGAGAGCCTTTTTATTTTATACCCGCGACTTCACATCTGTTTCGTATTCACTTCGTATCTATTTCATATTTTTGATGGATGGGCATTGACTGGGTTCCCCGCAAATCACTCCATCCGCAGCCGCTCCACAATGCTGTGCTTTTCCAGGTTGCGGAAGCAGAGATACGGGATCAGGATTGTGAAAACCAACAAAATCGGGGTGCAGGCCACCAGCGGCAAGTGGGTGGAGCGAAAGATCATAACACGGCATTGATTTCCCCTTGCCATTTCCATCGTGGAAGGCTATAATGATTTTAATAGTTTCCGCTGTCTGCATCTGAGCAGTCACAGTTGCCGTGTTTCAAAGTGCCCGAGAGCCGCATTGGCTGCTTGGGTACTTTTTATTTCACCGACGGGCCTGAGAACCAGGCCGTGTCAACTCAACACCGGCCAGCCGGCCACAAGCGCATGGAAAGGATCTCTTTTCCATGCGCTTTTTATATATACACCACAATCATTCCAGTCTTGAGGAGGAACATCATCATGGAACAATTTGAACTCCGCTTCATCGTATGCGGGAGCGACTTGGCCGCGGCCCGTACCGGCGCCAAATCCCTGTTTGAGGCGCCCTTGCCCGGAAAGGTGATGCTGCGCCAGGAGGGGAAATTCCTTTTAGGCACTGTCACCATCGGATACCCCAGCGCCGCGTCTCCCGACTGGCAGGCAACTTTGACTTCGGACCTGCTCACGGAGATCCAATTCCGTGAGTGCGTGGAGGCCGTGCTCAACAAACTCGGTCTTCCGTACTGTGTCTTTGAGGGTGCCGAAATCAGCCCCGACAGCCAGCTGAGTGAGATGGCTCAGGCGCTTGGGTCGGAATTGCTGTTCCAAAGCATCTGGCAGACGGAGCAAATCGACAGGTTCTGCTCAAAACACGTCCCTTCCCTGGTGCGGAGCGGATGCCTTGACCGCGTCCTCTCCTTTGCGAAGAGGGTCCTGGTACAGCAGGTTTGGGACGATGCCGCTGGAAAAACGCAGTGTGAGGCCGGGAAATGACCGGCGCCTATAATAGGAAAAAGGAGGATCCTTTCATGCCGATAAAACTGATCTGCCACACCCCAGACTGCGTCAACTGTGGAGCGGACGGCGCCTGCAAATTGGATGGCGAACTTCGGGTGGATCAACAGCGGTGCCAATCCTACTCACCGCGCTCTATCCCCTTTATGGAGAAACCCCTGGCACTATCTGAACTTCCTAAGGAGGAGTGGGTCTGCCACATCCTTGAGGAGTCCGGCGCCACTTTCGTCACTCTGGAGGATTTCTACGAACCGTACGGAAAGGCTCTGCGCCGGGATCTGATCTGGCGCATCCCTTATGGATGCCAGGATTTCAGCGGCTGCGTTCTCTGCCTTGTGCAGGAGGGAATCCTCTGCCTGCCCTACGACGAGGTGGACAGCCAAGAGTACGAACTGTTCAAAATGGAGAGCGAGCGGCTTTTGACCAAGGAAAGCCTATTGGAACTTCTGCAGGAGTTCAACGAGCAGACCGCGTCGCTGGCCACCGTCCTGATGGAGATGGGAAAACTGGTCTGAGCCACCCATCTCAGCACTCAAAACCCATCACTGTAAGAGGCCGCCGATCCCACAAGACCGGCGGCCTCTTTATTTTTGCCTGAAAGCAGTTTCTCCCCTGCCGTACTGTTCTACCACAAGCTGATCTGTGCCTCCGCAGACGCACGCACCAGCTCCGGCGGCTGCGCGGCAAGGATCTCCCCTGCAGCCGTATCGTCCGCAAGCCAGCGGCTCTGCTGGTCGCCCGTCAGGATCAGCGGCATCCGGTCATGGACTGGCCGCATGGACTCATTGGGCGCTGTGGTCAGGATGCAATAGCAGTCCTCATTCCCTCGCCGGTCATACAGACCCGCCATGTAAAGGATGCCCTCTCCCGGCAAGGTGAACAGATACTTCCGCTTTTGGCCATCCCACTCATAAAACCCAGTGGATGGAATCAGGCATCGGCGGTTGCGGACACTCTCCCGGAAGAGCGGTTTCTCCAGAGCCGTCTCAGACCGGGCGTTGATGACCAACGTGCCGGGCATCTGATACCCCCACTTCATCAGCATCGGTGCCTCTCCATCGCCGTCCCTCATAAGGACTGGCGCATGGCTGCATGGCCGGATCTCCCCTGGTCTCCATGCCCCATCCCCATATTTACGCTGGATCGCATCGGCAATCCGACGAATTTCTTCACACTGTTCAACCGTAAATTGATACCGTCCACACATAACTTGGGGCCTCCCGTGCAACAAGTTGTACGCTTTGACACAAAATGTAGTATATCAAAAAAGAAGCTGAGAAACGCAGGTGCCTTCTATTTCCAAAATTCGTCTATTGCGCAATTCAAACAAATGTTCTATTATGGAATATGGGGGTGAAACGAGATGGGAAGCCGACATATCCTGCACTGCGATATGAACTGTTTCTACGCAAGCGTCGAAATGCAACGCCACCCAGAGCTACGGAACAAACCACTAGCTGTATGTGGGAGCCAAGAAGAACGGCATGGGATTGTCCTTACCGCCAATTATATTGCCAAACCCTATGGTGTCAAGACGGGCATGGCTATTTGGCAGGCGAAACAGCGGTGTCCCGACCTGGTGACACTCCCCCCAGATATGGACGAGTATATCCGCATCAGCCGTTTTGCCCGCGAGATTTATGAGGACTATACTGATCAGGTGGAGCCATTTGGCCTGGACGAGTGCTGGCTGGATGTGACCGGCAGCGTGGGCTTATATGGTTCCCCTATGTCCATCGCCAGAGAGATCAGCAATCGGATCAAGTTCGAGTTGGGGATCACGGCCAGCATCGGTGTAGCCGACAACAAAATTACAGCCAAACTGGGCAGCGACTACAAAAAACCGGATGCCATCACCCAAATCGAGCAAGATAACTACAAGGAAATCGTTTACCCTTTGCCAGTGGAGAATTTGCTCTATGTAGGCCCTGCCACCTCTAAAAAACTGCACTCCATCGGAATAGACACCATCGGCCGGCTGGCCGAATGTCCGGAGGATGTGCTGCAGCGCCGCCTCGGTAAGATGGGTCTGGTACTCAGCACGTTCGCAAGAGGTCTGGATGTGTCCCCTGTCCAGCGAACAGATCATATCCCCAATATCAAGTCGGTGGGCAACTCCGCCACGACGCCCAGGGATCTGGAAAATGAGGACGACATCAAATTGATGCTGCTCCTGCTGGCCGAAAGCGTCTGCTCCCGGATGCGGGAACTGGCATCTCGGTGCACTGTGGTGGAAATCTATATCCGTGATACAGAACTCAACTCTTTTTGCCGGCAGCGAAAACTCCCGTTTCCCTCCTGCTCCAGTCAAGAATTAGCTGAGGTTGGCTTGGAATTGTTCCGCCGCCACTATCACTGGGAGCGCCCGATCCGGAGCATTGGACTGCGGGGCGCCGGCTTGGTGGAGGCCGTTGGAACCGTACAGATGTCCCTCTATGCTGAGGATCAGCGGCGGGACAAGTGGGAGCGGATTGACCGGGCGGTGGACCACCTGCGCCTGCGGTACGGCTACATGAGCGTCCGCCGTGCCCTGCTGGATACCGACCCGCGTCTGGGCCATATCAACGTACGAGACGATCATACCGTTCACCCTGTCGGATACTTTGGAGGATAAACCTGATGGATCAGCGTGAGAAACGATATGTGCCGGTCATTGTTCGGTTCGACACAGAAGGGAACCTACGGCCTATGATAATTGAATTTGATGATAGCCACAAATATCCAGTTGATAAGGTCTTGGATGTCCGCCGAGCGGCCTGCCAGAGCGTGGGCGGCGTCGGGAACCGATACACCTGCCTTATTCAGGGCAAGGAAACCTATCTATGGATGGAAAAAGGGAGATGGTTTGTCTGTGCCAAACGATGATTCGTATGAGAAAATGAGGCGGCGCCAATGCTGGCGCCGCCTTTGTCTTACCTTGGCATTTCTATTTTATATCCGCTGCGAATGACCGTCTTGATGTAAACCGGGTGCTTGGGATCGTCCTCCAATTTCTGCCTCAGCCGCCAAATGATATTCTCCACTGCTGTGGTCCCATAGCGGTACTCCTCATTCCAAGCGGCGTCATAGAGCTGCTCTTTGCTGAAAACCTGCCCCGGCGTGCTGGCCAGGAGTAGGAGCATGGAGAACTCGCCGTGATTAAGACGTACCTTCTCCCCTGCTTTGAGCACTATCCGGCGTTCTGGGTAGATCTCTATGTTCCCAAAGGCCAGCACATTATGAGAAGAGGCAGCCAGCTCAATGATCTCTACTCTCTTGTCCCGAAGCGCATCCATGATGGCCCGGAATGTGCTGCCGTCTGAATCTACCGTTCGAATGATAATGACTTCTTTGATCCGCCGCACCCCCTGTTTGTTCTTATCTCATAACCTTGCGGCGATTGCTGCCTAATATCAACAGCGCTGTTCCCGCCGCCAGCAGAACGACCTGAACCACAGTTACGCCCACTGGCACAACAAACGCTGGATCCAGCGTCTCCAGGGTCAGGGGATAAGCGGTAAAGAAACTGCCATTCCACAGCCCCAAAGCCTCGGGCAGGGGCAGAGCCGCCAGCAGGAAGGGGACCGCCATCCATACATACACCAGCCAGGGCCGGATTTGGCCTGCCAGCCAGCCGCTGCCCAGAGCAAATACCAGAGCCGGCAGAAGGGTCACCAAGGCCGGGAGCAGCAGGCTCCCCCAGCTGTACCAGTGAAACATGCGGCCGTAGAACACCGCTGCCTCCACCATGCACAGCAAGGTCAGCAGCGCGCCCCCTGTCAGGGCCGCGGCGCACCGGGCCAGGGCATACAGTTTGGGCGGCATCGGTGTGGCATCCATGAGGATCGCCGCCCGCCGGGCCTGGGGAGAGGTATAGAAGGTCAAAAAGAACAGCATCCCGAGCCACAGCAGGGGCATCATCCGAGAGAGGTAATCCCCAAAGCTCCAGGGGGAGAAGGGCGCGGTATGGGCCACACCCAGAATGGTTACGGCATGCAGCACAAACGCCCCATATAAAAGCAGCACAACAGCCAATCCAATAAAAAACTTGTTCCACAGCAGCCTGCGGCACTCGTATCGAAAAATCTTACCCAAGGTTCAAATCCTCCTCCGTCAGATGGCAGGCATCCAAAAATTCCTGGTAGGTCAGATAGGGGTACATGGGGTCCAGTTCCCGGTTGAACAGGTCGTGGAGGATCTGGTCTATGGCCTCCTCGCCGCCCACCAACTGCTCCGCCTTCAGAATTTTTAGGGGCATCTCGCTGTATTGCCGTACCCGGGACAGGCTGTTGGAGATAGCCAGCTGCTCATTCTCCGGCAGCATCTCCAGATACTCCGGATGACGGACATAGAAGTTCAGATAGTAGTCGTCCACCGCCTGCTGCCACTGGTCCACATAGTGCTCCTGGGCATAGTCCTCGCCGTATAGTTCCTTGACGATGCGGTAGGTGGTGTAGACGGTCAGACCCTCGGCGGACCAGGGGCTGGTAGAATCAACCGTATCGAACATGTTGCCCAGGCCCCACCACTGGTGGACCAGCTCGTGGATGAAGGTCTCGCCGGGGACTGCCCCCTTGTTGGTATCCCCCAGGTTGGCGATGGTGAAGTCCGCCTCGTCCAGCAGGCTGGCCCCGCCCACGGCGTAGCCGCCGCCGGCCACCCGGCTCTGGATGAGCTTCAGGGTCTCGCCTGTTCCGAAAGACAGCGTCCCATAGTGCTCGGTGCAGTAGTCCACCACGGCCTTCACCGCGTCCACCGCGCCGGCCTCCTCCATGACAGCCTGATGCTTGCGGCCGTAGTAGAATTCGATGGTCATGCCCCCGGCCTCGATCTGCTCACAAATATAGTCACCGGCATACAGAATGCCGCCGGCGCTGTTGGCCTCATAGCGCCAGGTCCTGGTGCCGTCCTCATTCTCTGATATGACCTCCGCCTCGCTGGAACTGAAGGGAATGGCAATCATAGAGGCGGGCAGGGTAATCTCAATCGTCGTGGGATAGCCCGCCTCTCCGGGCAGCACATTCATCACCCGGGGCGAGAGGGCCGAGTTCTCCAGGCAGAGGTATTCGCTGCTCAGTTCTTTGCCGCCCTGCATGGTGGGCATGCTCTCCTGAGGGAACCCGCTGTACTCCATGGTCAGTTCTACTTCTTCCTCAGCGGGAATGGTGACTTCCAGCAGGGCCTCATTGTACTCCTGGTAGTCGCTCACCGTGAAGGGAACGTCTGTACCGTTGGCCTGGACGTTGGAGATGGTGTAGCCCGGGTTTATGCCGAAGGAGATGCTCTGCTCCTGGCCGGAGGTGTTCTGGAACTGGTAGGAGGCCCGGCCTGTCACCGTACCGGCATCAGTGTCCGGGAACACCTGGGCGCTGCGGCTGAGGAAGGTGACCCCCTCGGCGTAGGGGATCTCATAGAAGGACATGACCGTCAGGTCTGGGTTGCTGTTGTCGATGAAGGGCTGGGCGGCATACGCGGTACCGGAGCAGGCCAGCAGGGCCAGGGCAACGGCCGGGCGATAAATCCGCCGTACGCTCCGGGCCAGGGAGCCGAAAATACCCTTTCCGTACTGCCGGATGCAGAGATAGGAAATTGTCCACACCCCGACCAGAGCCGCCAGCCAGGTGAGGCGCATCCAGGCCACCGACCGGAACACCCGGAAGTTGGAGAAGTCGTCGGACAGGGCCCACACGCAGGGGTTCAGCCAGCACAGCTGCCAGTCGTCCGCCCACACCGTGATGCTCAGGGCGCAGAAGGCGATAAACAGGACAATGGACAGATCCGTCCGGCGGGTGAACTGGTAGGCTGCTGCCGCCGCCAGGATGCCCAGGGGCAGCGCCAGTCCCATGAGCAGCAGATAGGCCAGCACATAGTTGGCGCCGGTGAACACGGAGCCGATGAGACCTGCGCTGATGGGGAGCCAGACCAGCATGGTGAGGCCCACGGTCAGCACCGCCGCGGTGAGCAGGGCCAGCAGGCGGGTCAGGGCCGTGGTCAGCGGGGACACCACCGCGTCGGTGAGGATGTCCACCCGGCTGCGGCGGGCCCGATCCAGTTCAAAGATGGCCAGCAGGCCGAACAGGATGGCCCCGGCCACGCCGCCGGCAATGGCGGGGTTGGCCAGATACATGGAGAGCATGGTGGTGGACGTGGCGGGCTTATAGAACACCAGCCCCAGTACCGGGGAGAGGACCGTCAGCGCCATGATCAGCCAGGTCAGGCGGCTCTGGAGCAGCCGCTGCAGTTCTAAAGGAAAAAGCCGCATCGTCTTCATTGTACCGCCTCCCGGGAGATCAGATAGAGGTAGGCGTCCTCCAGCGTGGGCTCCTCTGCCTGGACATAGGGCGGCAGCTGGTCCGCCACGGCCCGGCACCGGACGCCCTGACTGGTATTCACCCGGGCGGTGATATGGAGGCCCTGCTCCTGTCTCTCGTCCTTCTCCCAAAAGACGCCTACATGGCCGGCGGCTGACGCGATCAGCTGCTCCGGCGTGCCGGTAAAGCGGATCTGCCCGTGGTTGATGACCACAATCTGGTCGCACACCGACTGCACATCCTCTATGATGTGGGTGCTGAGCAGCACCAGACGGTCCTGGGCGGTGCGGGAGAACAGGTTGCGAAAGTGGATGCGCTCCTCCGGGTCCAGGCCCACCGTGGGTTCGTCAAAAATCAGGAAAGTCGGGTCCCCCAGCAGGGCCTGGGCGATACCCACCCGCTGGCGCTGGCCGCCGGAGAGGGTGCGAATCCTGGCCCTGGCCTTCTCCTCCAAATTCACCGCCCGGATCACATCCCGGATGGCCGCCTGGGGGCTGCGCAGGCCCTTGAGGGCGGCCATGTAGTCCAGGAACTGGGTGACGGTCAACTCCTCAAAGAGGCCGAAGTCCTGGGGCAGGTAGCCGAGGCTGGCCTTCAGTTTCCCCTCAACCTTGTTCAGGGGCGCCCCGTCCACCAGGATGCTCCCCTCCGTGGGCATCAGGGCCGCCACCAGCAGCTTCATCAGGGTGGACTTGCCCGCCCCGTTGGGGCCCAGCAGGCCGATGAGGCTGGGGGATTTCAGGTCCAGGTTCAGCCCCTTCAGGGCCTGTTTTCCGCTGGGATAGGTCATGCTGACGTTTTGGATCTTGAGTTCCATATAGTCTGATTCCTTTCTGCTTGGGATGGGGAAAGGATACCAGGGCAATATGGAGGGAAGATGGAGGAAATGTGTGATTTGTGTGGAGAATGCACAGTTAAAAATAGGGTGGCAGCATACCCTGCTGTCACCCATTCTTATTTCAATAACGTATGTATAATTTTAACGATAGTTAATCCATAATCAACGAAGAAATTCTTTTGATCTTCTGAATAAGATTTTCTTTCTGCTATTGCTTCATCTGTAGCGTGTCTAAAGCAATGCATTTTCTTTCTATAGCTTGTTACTATATCATCAGAAATATAATCAAAACAAATCTTAGCGTAATCAGGCGTGATAAACTTTCCATTCTTTTTTAATAAGTTTTCAATCAAGTTTGCTATCTCTGCGAGTTTTTCATCTGTACTCATGTTATTAAACGATGCTTGTCGATTTGATATCTCGACAAACTTTTGATTTATGAGATCATCTATATCAATATGACTAGATTTCAGTTCAAAGGTCAAACCTGCAACAAACTTTCTTCTACTTGCATATCTGACGATCCCATTATCATCGTCTCCTTGAGCAATAATTCTGCTTCGTATTTCTCCATAAGTAAAGTCGCCAGGATCTACAGGTGGCCTAGCTAACACCCTTGGAAATTCCTTTATCTCATATCCTGTTTTATACAAATAATACGTTACAAGATAAAACCAGCATTTATTTTCACTACTAGAAAAACTCACTTCTGGTTGGCATAATTCCCTAAATTTCGTTATGGCTTCCTCGGCGTCATACACCTCAAATTCATAGTCATTCACTTCCTCATATCCACTAAAAACATTATAAATTTTATTCACATCCTTGATGGAGTCATAAAATCGATAATGATACTCTTCTTCCTGTATATTATTAAAATAAAATTCTTTTAAATCCATCCTAACACTCCCAGTTTATATCAAATCTATTCAATGTCGGTTATCTCTTTATAAAACTTACGCTTCCTTTGGCCTTGTGTCCTGTCACAGTAAATGTGTAAGTATCGTCTTGGGAGATCACAATTTCAAACTCAGAAGTGGGAATACCTGTTTCTGAATAGCTCGGTTCTCCCTCACTGTTTTCTACCTGAATGTCCACACTTCCATCGTCACTTACGACGGTTGTATCAATAACATCGCCTGTTTTCAAAGGCATCGACCTGTGATCGGAAGTATTTAAGATACTGTATTCCATGATAAACTGGGTATCATTCCCGGTGCTGCTGCCATTAAACGTGGCATTGCCTCAAGCGTTTAACAGCGCCAGAGAAAAGCATAAGATACAAGCGAAACCTAATTTTTTCATCATTTCTCTCATTCACAATTTAATGGTACTATTTTATCATATTGTGTCCGTAAAATCCACTGTGCCATCAGTCAGAAAACCGTACCGTGGCCCGCACCCCGTCCGCCGTATTCTCGATGGCGCACTCTGCCCCGTGGCGGTCCAGAATCATCTTCACCAGATACAGCCCCAGGCCGCTGCCGCCGGTGGCCCGGTTCCGGGAGCCCTCCTCCCGGTAAAAGGCCTCAAACAGGTGTGGCAGAGCCTCCTCGCTGATGTGGGCGACCGTGTTCTCCACCGTCAGCACTGGACTGCCCTCCTGCATCCCACACCAAACCCGTATTTCTGCCCCCTCTGGAGAGTATAGCGATGCGTTGGAGAGCAGGTTCCCCACAGCCTTACCGAGGAGAGACGGGTCGCCGGTGACGGTGACCCCCGGCGTCAGCTTGGACGCCAGCCGCTGGTCCCGCTGCTCCAGCAATCCGGCGTCCAGCGCCAGCTGGCGCTCCACCAGGGCGGACAGATCCACAGACTCCTGCTTGACAGCCACAGACCCTGTCTCCATCCGGGAGATGGCCAGCATCTCCCGAACCAGATTTTCCATCCGGCCTGTCACCTGAAGGGAGCGCAGCAGGTATTTGTCCCGATCCTGGTAAACGCCCACTCCATCCAGCATCCCAGAGAGCTGCCCCTTCAGGATGGTTACTGGCGTCTTCAACTCGTGGGAGGCGGCGTTGAAAAAAGCCATTCGCTGCCGGTCCAGTTCCCGCTCCTGCTCTACCTCTCCCCGCAGGGCTTGGTTGGCGCTCTCCAGATCCGTGAGGGCTGCATCCAGTCTCTGGGCCAATTTGTCTAAGCTGCGGCCCAGTTTGCCAATCTCATCCCGACGCTTTTCCCCGCATTCCCAGTGGAAATCCAGTTCCGCCATCTTCCCGGCAATGCCGCTCATGCGCACAATGGGACGGGTAATGTACCGGGAGTAGAAAAAAGCGCACAGCATGGAGAAAGCCAGCAGCACCAGCAAAATCCAGGGAGCCATCTGCACCAGTGCCCGCACAGCCAGGTTTTCCACCTGAACTCTGGGAGTGACATAGAGCGTATAGCTCTTACTCTGGCCCGCAAAGGTCACCTCGGTGGCAATGGTGGCCCCATCAGAGGCGGTGATGGTCATGGTTTCCTCGGTTTCCGTCCCCGTCCCATAACTGACCACCGTGTCTCCCTCCGCTGTGGTGACGGCCACACGTTCGTCCTCATACACGGCCTGGACGGTCAAACTCGCCCCTGTATCCACCAGTTCTCCGTCCGGACCCACCAGCATGGCACTGGCCCCGGAGGAGAGCATAAACTCGTCCAGCAGCGCGCCGCAGTCCTCCGGCGTGGTGTCCGCCAACCGTCCCGCCAGGGCATCCACCTGGGCGGCGAGGTCGCTATTCACCACAGCGGTATAGGTGCTTGGGGTGGCCCAGGCAATCAGGCCGAAGGTGACTGTCCCGGCAAAGAGCAGGATGCCGGCAGTAATCAGAAAAATGCGAGCGGTCAGACTCTCAGAGAGTTTCTTTCGCGGCACGATAGCCCACCCCCCTCACAGTTTCAATGTAGTCCCGACCCAGTTTGTGGCGGAGATTCTTGATATGGCTGTCCACCACCCGCTCGTCCCCGTAAAAATCATAACCCCATAGTTTCGCCAGCAGCATCTCTCGGGTGAACACCCGCCCCGGTGCATCCAAGAAAGTATGGAGCAGTTCAAACTCCCGGGTGGTCAGTTCCAGGGGACGGCCGTCCAGCAGCGCCTCCCGTGTGTCCAGGTCCAGAGATAGATCCCGGTACCGAAGGCGACTGTCCTCACCCGCACTCCCCCGTCGACGAAGGATGACCCGAATCTTCTCCAGCAACACCGGCATGGAAAATGGCTTGGTCACATAGTCGTCGATGTCGAGACCAAAGCCCCGGAGCTGCTGTTCCTCCCCGTCCAAGGCGGTGAGCATAAGAATAGGCACTTGAGATTGCTGGCGGATTAACTCGCAGACACCGAACCCGTCGATCTTGGGGAGCATTAAGTCCAGGAGAACCAAATCAAAGTGTTGACTTCCGAACAGGGCCAGGGCCACCACCCCGTCTCCGGCCACGGCGGTTTGATAGCCAGCGTCTTCCAGATAGGTCCGCAGCAGTTCCTGAATATCCGGCTCGTCTTCTACAATTAAAATGTGTTTCATTCAGCATCACCTGTCCCAAGGATAGCATGGAATTATGAATTTATCATGGAGATTTCTCAAAAGATCAAATTCAAAGAAAGTTTTTGTCAGCAAGGGCGGTATCCCAACAAAAGGATTCCGGCCCTCATTTGTTTTTATAAGGCCATTAAGGACTCTTCCCAATTTTATAGCCTCCCCTTATCACTGTTTTTATGTATGTCGGATGCTTGGGATCTTCCTCCAGTTTCTGCCTCAGCCGCCAGATGATATTTTCCACGGAGTTCGTCCCATGCAGGTATTCTTCTCCCCAGGCCGCCGCATAGAGCTGTGCCTTTGAGAACACTTGCCCTGGTGAACTGGCCATGCAGTAAAGCATGGCATATTCCCCATGATTGAGCCGCACTTCCCTGCCAGCCATCAGCACCCTACGGTACTCATGGTGGATTTCCAGTTCTCCGACACGCAACACAGGTGAGGCCGGCGGAATGACCTCTGTGACCGTTCCCTTCTTGTCTCGCAAAACATCTACGACTGCCCTGAATATGCTGCCATCTGGGTCTGCAGCTCGAATCACAATGATTTCATCCACTATATTACCTCCAAATAGCAAAAAGAGGGGGACCGTTTGCACGGCCCCCCTCATTTTGCTGCGCTTATGACTCTGATTTCACAGCTGCCTTCAGTCGTTGGAAACTCTCTTCACTGATGACATGCTCAATCCGGCAGGCGTCGGCCTCTGCTATCTTCGGATCCACACCTGCTGCAATTAACTGTATCGTAAAAAACTGGTGTTTTTCATAGATCTGTTCTGCCGTCTCACGGCCCACATCAGTTAGATGCAAGAAAAAGTCGCCATCCACGGTGAGGAACCCGCCGTCCTTCAAAGTGGCCACTGCATGGCACACGCTGGGCTTGGACACATCCAGGTACCGGGCCACATCCACGGAGCGTACCATACCTCTCTGCTTTTGTAGGACCAAAATAGCCTCCAAGTAGTCCTCGCCAGACTGGTGTAGCGCCAAATCATTTTGCCCCCTTCCCTTTGGAAGTGTTTCCTGTAACAAGGAGCCGGCCTACTAAGGTCGGTTCCTTGTCACGGGTTCAATTGTTCAAAAGCCGAATGCAAATGCAGTGCTTCATTACTCTGCCGGCTGGATCAACCGCACATCAAAGAACATGGGCGTGCTGGAAAAGTCGTAGCCCGCAACCTTGTCCGTGTTGTAGACAATCATATCCTTGACGAACAGCAGGGGCAGATCCAGCACATTGTCGTTATCAAAGTTCAGCAGCTGATCAAAGATTTCCTGAACTCTGGTAGGATCATCAGTGGTCTGAAACTCCTCAATCAGAGCCAGGAACTTGTCGCTGCCCTCCACAGCGGTGAGGCTGGGCACATGGGGAGAGCGAGACAGCATGGGGATGAAGTAATTGTGGGGGCTGGTATAGGGCTGCTCCGTGTTCCACATGATGAGATCGTAATTACCAGCAACGCCCTCCTGCCACCAGGTCATCATCTCCTGGCCTTCCGTTTCCACATTGATACCAACCGCCGCAAGTTGACTCTTGATCGCTGTGGCCAGAGACTTGTTCAGCGCGTCTCCGGAATCATAGGTATATTTCAGGGATAGCGCCTGTCCGTCCTTCTCCCGGATGCCGGTGGATTCATTCATCATCCATCCGGCTTCATCCAGAAGCGCGTTGGCTTTTTCGGGGTCGTAGGTACGGACGACATTCAGTTCCACATCCGTATAGGGGATGCCATCAGGGAACAGGTGGTCGGCGGGAGTCTCCTCGCCGTAGGTCAGCCCTTCGGAGAGAGTCTCCTTGTCGATAGCGTAGGCCACGGCCTCGCGCACTTTCAAATCAGACAAAACGCCGGAGGCGTTGAGCACCAGGTTTCGGGTCTTGGAATCGCTCTCCGCCACCGCGCCGGCAATATTGGGAAGAGAGAGGGCCTGCTGATAGTCGTCCCAGGTCAGAAGCGCGCTGCCGTAGATCAGGTCGATCTCGCCGCTCTGGAGCGCCTGGAGCCGAGCAGAGGCGTCGGGGATGTACTTGACAATGACTTCATCATAATAGGGCTGCTCTCCCCAGTAGTTCTCGTTGCGGACAAAGCGGACATAATCGCCGTCCACAATCTCCTCATACACATAGGGGCCGGTGCCCACCACGCCGTTCATAGACTGGTAGTTTCCCTCCTCCAATACGGCGGGAGATACCAGGACCATGGTTTCTGGATAGCAGAAGTCCATTAGATAGGCGAAATAGGCATTGGGATAATGGAATGTCACTGTGTACTCATCCACGACCTCAATGCTCTCCACCTTGGCCACGGCGGAGATGTTGCTGAAATTGGGATTGGGGTGTGCAAACTCAAAATCTGTCTTGACTGCCTCTGCATTGAACGGCGTCCCATCGTGGAACGTGACGCCCTCTTTCAGATGGAAGGTCAGAGCAGTTCCGTCATCGGAAAACTCCCAGCTCTCCGCCAGGCAGGGGACGACCTCCCCGTTTTCATAGTTGACAAGGCCCTCATAACAGAGCTTTGTGCCGATATTGTTCTGCACATCCATGTTGAGGGGATAAAGGGTGTTCAGCTCCGCACTGACCGCCGTGGTCAGGATCTTGGGTTCGTCCTCCGTCTGGCCAGAGGACGGTTCCTGCGAAGTGGAAGGTGTTTCATTTCCACCGCAGCCTGCCAGCGCGCCGCAGAGCAGAGCGCCGCAGAGGGCAAGAGAAAGCAGTCTCTTTTTCATGGTTTACTTCCTTTCGTTACTGTTTTATGCCAACACGGACGATTTGCCCGGCTTGCATCGTGAGAATGGTGTCGGACAGGCGGTAGGCGCTGTCCATATCATGGGTGATAAGCAGAAAAGCGCAGTCAAATTCCCGATGATATTGTTCCAGGACACGCATGACGGCATCGGCGGAGATCAGATCCAGACCGCTGAGTACCTCATCCAGAATGAGGTACTTGGGCCGGATCGACATGGCCCGCACCAGGGAAAGCCTCCGTTGCTCTCCGCCAGATAGCTGCCGGGCGGGGATCTCCAATAGCCGTTCTTCCATATGGGTCAGTTCCATGAGTTCGCCAACGCGCTCGCGGCGCTGCCGCTTTGAGAGGGAGGTAAGGTTGACCATCGCCTCCTCCACATTACTGCGGACAGAGCGCATGGGGTTCAGTGTCCCGCTGGCATCCTGAAAAACCGCCTGGAGCTTTGTGCGCCGTTTTCGCCAGTCCTCGGTGCTCCAACCGGAGGTGTCCTCTCCATCAAGGAAGATTGCCCCCTGATCCGGGGCCTCCAGGCCAACCAACAGGCGTGCCAGGGTACTTTTCCCAGAGCCGGACTCTCCTACCAGAGAGGTGAAGGAGCCGGGTTCCAGACGAATGGACACATCCCGAAGCGCAGCAAAGGAGAGTCCGTGCGTGCCGGCGTAGGTTTTGCTGATGTGCTCGGCAATTAGTCCGTCCATGTCCATCCCTCCCTGCTCACCGGGTGATTTGCCGCGGCATATTCCTTGGTCCACGCCTGTTTGGGGTGTTCCAGAAGTTCCTGAATCGTCCCCTGTTCGGTCAGCATTCCATGCTCCATCACATGGACCGTTCCGCAGAGGGTGCGGAGTGCGGCAACATCGTGGGAGATAAACAGGATGCCTGCGGTTTCCCTCTGCTTCTCCAGCAGCTCCAGCAAAAGTGTCCGATTTTCCGCGTCCAGCGCGGAGGTGGGCTCGTCGGCCAAAATATATCTGGGATGCAGGGCCAGCAGTAATGCGGCCGCTGCCCGCTGGAGCATCCCGCCGGAGAGCTGGGCGGGATAGCTGTCCAGCACCCGCCGGGGCTGGGACAGGCCCAGTTCCGCCAGAAGCGTTTCTGCCCGCTCCACCGCCTCTTTCCCGAAAACGCCCGTTCTCAGCCGCAGAGTCTCTTCCATTTGACGCCCCATCTTGAGTCTGGGGTCAAAGGCAGTCATCGGGTTTTGCGGGATAAACCCCAGAGTCGTCCCACACAACTCCCGCCGTTTCCGCGGAGGCAGGGTCCATAGAGATTGGCCGTCCACCTGGATCGTGCCGCCGCTGACCTGACAGCCGCCGCTCAAAATACCGAGCAGTGCCTTGAGCAGCGTGGTTTTGCCCGCCCCGCTCTGTCCAGTCAACCCTATCGCCTCGCCAATCTCGATCTGAAAGGAGATTTGATTAAGAAGTTGAGCGCCGCTCCGGGCGGTCACGGACAAATTGTATACCTCAAGCACGGGCGGACACCCTCCTTTCGATCCAGCGTCCCAGCATATGGAATGCCATGGTACACAGCACGATCATCAAGACCGGATACAGCGTAAGACCGGGATAGGAGAGCAGATAGTGGTGTGTCTCCGACACCATGCTGCCCCAGTCCACCACATTGTCTCCCATGCCCAGGCCGATAAACGAAAAGCTGACGATGGACAGCGTCATATCCGCACAGGAGAGGCAGATGAAGTGGAGAACATCCCAGATGAGGTTCGGGAGGATGTGGACAAACAAGATACGGCTCGGCTTTGCACCGGAGGCCACCGCGCACATCACATAGGCCTTCCCCTGTTCGATTTCGGTCCGTGTTTGAACTAGTTTGATGACCCGAAGCATCAGGGAAGCCGACACTGCCACTACCATGGTGAACACACTGTTGCCCCAAGCCGCAATGAAGATGATCAGGTAGGCGATGGGCGGGATGGCGGTAACCGCGTTCAGCACGCCCTCTAAAATTAGGTTTTTGCCGTTCTTCCCACTGCCCATGAGCAGTCCGATCAGCGTCCCAAAAACGGAAACCGTAACAGAGCCCACTAAGACGATACCCAGGGTCGTCCGCCCGCCGTAGAGCAGGCGGGACAGCACACAGCGCCCCAGGTTGTCCGCGCCTAAGGGGAACTCCGGGCAAGGTGCCAGGAACTTCTTGGTCAGGTCCACCAGTTCCGGGTCATTAGGGGCGAACACAAATCCGAATGCACAGACACAGAGGACTAGTAGCGGCAGGACCATTCCCGCCTTTGATGCAAAATAATATTTTCTCATGCCCGGCCTCCCGCAGCCCGCATATCACTTCTCAGGGCATATTGTAAAAGTTCCGCGACTGTATCTAAAAGCACCAGTGTCAGCGCCAGCACCAGAACAGCGGCGTGGATCACCGGCGAGTCCCGTTTCACCACTGCGTCAATGATCAGGTAGCCCAAGCCGGACAGGGAGAACACCCGCTCCACAATGGCCGCATTGGCGAGGCACAGCCCCAGCATCTGGGCAAAACTGGGCAGAAGGTCCACCACAGCGTGAGGAAACGCATGGAATAGGAGGATGCGCCCATCCTGCAGCCCGCGGCACCGTAAGTACATGGCATAATCCTGCTCCATCTCCCGCTCCAGTGAGGCTGCGAGCATCTGTCCATAAAAACAGATCCCCAAGACCGACAGGCAGAGCGCCACCGGGAAATACCGGGCAAAACCGCTGTTTCCCGACACGCTGATCCAGCCCAGCCGCACCGCGAACAAGTCGATAAAAGCGGTACCCAGATAGAAGCCAGGCACGGAAATGCCGATCATGGTCAGAAAGGAGAGGATCATGCCGCCGGCTTTCTGCCGCCAAAGGTACCCCAGCATCCCTACTCCCAGAACGCCCAAGGACATAATCACAGCGGAATAGGCCACCACCGTCAGGGTAACGGGCACCGTTTTGGCCAATTCCTCCGTCACCGGATTTCCCGTTCCCAGAGAAATCCCGAAGTCCATGTGGAGCGCGTCCACCACCCAATCGAAATACTGCACCGGCAATGGCTTGTCCAGACCCAGTATGACCCGGGCCTCGTCGATCTGCTCCTGGGTGACGACCGCAGAATTGCGCTTCACATACGCTGTGGCCGGATCAACGGGAGAGAGCCGCATCAGCAGGAAAGAGAGAAGCGTGACGACAAACAAAGTCAGCAGAACGACGGTGACTCGCCGAATGAGATACCGCCTGGTCCGCTGTGCCATAAGACCACCTCCAAATAGTTAGATAATGCTAACCTCATATCAAAGAGAAAGCGCACCGGACTCGATGCGCTTTTTTGGCAGATGCCCTTGCGTACAAAGACATTTTAGCGGATTTTCACTTGTCTCGCCACTCCCGCAGGACGCTGTCTGCTCCTATAAGACAAAAAGTTTTGCGGTACTCTGTTGGGGTATGCCCTGTATGCTGGCGGAACACTTCGGAAAACTTGCTGGCATTCTGGTACCCCACCTTTCCAGCGATTTCAGTCACATCCAATCTGGTCTCTCGCAAAAGTCCCGCTGCTGTATGCATACGGTAGGCCTGCAGATACGCATTGATGGTAGTTCCATAAACTTCCTTGAAGCACTTTTTCATAGAAGTCAGCGGAAAGGAAAAAGTCTGTGAGAGAGTTTGCAGAGTGATCCGGCGGTCCAAATGCTCTATCAAGTACTGCCGGACAGATTTGATCTGTTCTGCCTGGGATCGGTCTACATACAGACGGTCTTCTCCCTGCGCTGTGATCTCTGGGGAGCCAAGGAAGAGGAACAATTCCATCACCTTGAGTTTGAAATAACCGGCCCGCAGATCCTCCGGCGCATGGTATAGCTCAGAGAATATATGCTGAATGGAGTCAGCCGCCCGCATAACGAAGCAGGAGTTGTGGGCACACAGCCGGTCCCGCATGGCAAAAAGGTCGCAGTACAGCCCTTCGCCCAGCGCCTCCGACACCTGACGCAAAACCCTGTCCGCCACCGGAATATCCACTGCGATGGTGATGCCGTGGTAGTGGGACAGGGGGAACCAGGTCTCACGAGTCCGGTTGGTCATGACATTGACTGCCAGATCGCCTTCCCCCAGATAGACAGCCCTTCCATCCGAAAACTCACACTCAAATCGCCCTGTCCGGCAGTGATTGATCTCCAGCAGATCGGCCCGTGGGTCCTCTCGGTGCGCCACCCCGCAGGACATATGAATATCGTCATAGAGCAGTTCAATTCCGGGGAACACCGGGTATCGGGTGATGACACCCTCTCCGGTTTCATTTTCCATCTTATAGACAGAACAATTCTCCCCCCGAATGATAGTCTGAGCCGCCTCGCCCTTGAGGACTTGGGTTTTGATCAGTTCCTCGTCCGCAAAGCGGACATGCTCCAATCCGGTCATTGTGCCGATTTCTCCTCAAGTATCCAATTTCCACCTGAGCGCCTCTTGGCGGACACCCACAAAGTCAGCATACAGGCCGCCTTGGGCCATCAGTTCCTGATGGGTGCCCCGCTGAACGATGTGCCCGCCGCTGAGGACCAGAATTTGATCAGCGTTCCGCACCGTGTTCAGGCGGTGGGCGATCATGATGAGCGTCTTTCCGCGGGTCAGGGCGGAGATGGCTGCCTGCAGCTCCGCCTCATTCTCCGGGTCCACACTGGCGGTGGCTTCGTCCAAAATCACAATGGGAGCGTCCTTCAGCATGGCCCGGGCAATGGAGATGCGCTGCTTTTCCCCACCAGAGAGTGAACCGCCTCCCTCACCCAAGACTGTATCATATCCATCCGGCAGTGCCATGATAAAGTCGTGGCAGCAGGCGGCCCTAGCGGCGGCCACCACCTGCTCGTGGGTGGCATCCGGGCGGCCAAACTTGATGTTGTTCTCCACTGTGTCGTTGAAGAGGTACACCGACTGGAACACCATGGAGATATTCTTCATCAGGCTGTCCAGCTTGTACTCCCGCACATCGTAGCCTCCCACAGTGATTTTACCGCTCTGCACATCCCAGAACCGGGCGATCAGGTTGCAGAGGGTGGTCTTGCCGCCGCCGGAGGGTCCCACCACGGCGGTGATGCTACCAGAGGGAACGGTCAAGCTCACGTGGTCCAGGATCGTCCGGTCCCCATAGGCGAAGGACACATCCTGAAATTCCACGGAGGTGTCCGCCGGCGTCAGCTCCGCCCCGTCGATGTCCATGACCGGGGTGTCGTCAATGGAGTTGGCCTTGTCCATGGAGGCCCCCAGCATCTGCAGATTGTCCGCCATATTGCCGGCGCTCTCCAGCTCCGCATAGAGCATGAACGAAGCCACCAGCATCAAGAGGCACCGGGCCAAGGACAACGTGCCGCCGGAGTAGAAGGCCAGGGCACACACAGCGATGGCCACGGAGAACACCCGCACCACCACCTGACGGAGCCCCATCCAGGGGACTACCGACTTTTCCAGCGACAGGGCCTTGTCACAGCTCTCGTCCACAGTCATCTGCACCGCCTGGCCGCTGTCCTTGTCCAGACCATAGGACTTTACCACGCTCATACCCTGGATGTACTCCAGCACCGCCTCCACCAAGTTCATCTGGGCGTGCTGCCGGGCAGGGCCGGTTTTCAGCATGGCTCGCTGGGAGAGCTCCGTCACTCCCAGATAGGCCAGGATACCCGCGATGGCCAGCAGGCCCAGCCGCCAGTCCGCCACCGTGAGCCCCAGGCACAGGCCCAAGGTGTTAAGGAACCCGCCGATAACGCTCACCAGGCACCGGGCGGCATTGTTTTCCACATCGGACAGGGTCGTGGTGACCACGGCGGTGATGTTCCCCAGGGAGTTGTCGTTGAAATAGCCCATGGGGATATATCGCAGCCGGTCTCCGATGTGAATTCGTTTCTCCGCCACCATGAAGTAGCCTGTCTCCGTTTCTGCATTGGTGGACCAGTAGGAACATGCCGCCCGGCCTACCACAGATACCACCATCACACCAATGACCGGCCAAATGCGCAGGTCCGCCCCGCCCACCAGAATATCCAAGGTGAGCATCAGGGCGGCAAACTGGAGGGCGGCGAACACCGCTCCCAGGAAGGCTACCGCCATGGACTTTTTCAAGAGCCCCCGCCGGGTCCCCGCAAAGTCGGAGATCTTCTTCAGAACACTGAACACGGCTCATTCCTCCTTCCCGTCCCGGGTACCCAGATAGGTGTTCCACATCTGGGCATACAGTGGGCACTGTTTCAGCAACTCCTCCTGCCGCCCCTGACCGGCGATCCGGCCCTCGTTAATGACTACGATGTTGTCCGCGTCGGCCACTGTTCCCAGCCGGTGGGCGATGACGATCAGGGTCTTGCCCCGGGTCAGGTTGGAGATGGCCCGCTGGATTACCGCCTCGTTCTCGGGGTCAATACTTGCGGTGGCTTCATCCAGGATCACGATGGGGGCGTCCTTCAGAATGGCCCGGGCAATGGAGATCCGCTGCTTCTCCCCGCCGGACAGGTGCCCGCCGCCACCGCCGCAGATCGTGTCGTACCCATGATCCAGCGCCCGGATGAACTCGTCGCACCCAGCGGCTTTTGCTACCCGCTCCATTTCCTCGTCGCTGGCATCCAGACGGCCCATGCGGATGTTTTCCCGAACCGTGCGGTCAAAGAGGTAGTTGTCCTGGGACACGTAGGCGATCTGCCGGTTCAACTGCTCCAGGGGAATGTCTTTCAAATCGGCCCCGCCCAGGGTGATACTGCCGCCGGACACGTCCCAGAACCCGGCGATCAGTTTGGCGATGGTGCTCTTGCCGGAGCCGGAGGGACCCACCAGGGCGGTGACGGTGCCCGGCGCGATGTCCAGGGAGATGTCATGGAGCACCTCACCGTCCTCCGCCTTGTAGGTGAAAGAGACGTGGTCCAGATGGATAGCCATACCGCTGAGGGCAGCCTCCCGCTCCGGCCGTTGGAGTTCCGGGGCATCCAGGATGGCGGAGATCTCCCCCACATTGGTGCCCACCACCGCCAGTTCATCCACAAAGGTCATGGCGGAGATCAGCGGCCCTGTGAGACCCAGGGACAGCACTACAATAGTGAGGAAGGTGGCGGCGGACAGACTGCCACCGGACCACAGCAGCAGTCCCACCGGCAACACCGGCAGCAGCACCGAGGGGATCACCGTCTGCATGACGGCCATGAACTTCTGGTTTTCCGCCATCCAGTCCACATAGTATTGGGCGTTCTCCGTTACCGCATCGGAGTATCGCTTATAGGAACCGGCGGACTGGCTGAAGGCCTTCACCACCTGGATGCCGCCCACATACTCCACAATGGCGTTTGCCATGCGACGGCCCACCTCCACCGCCCCCTGCCAGCGGGGCCCGTAGTTCTTGGCACTCTGCATGGATACCAGCATACCCACTACCGTAGTCACCAGCGATGCAAGCCCCATCCGCCAATCCAGCACAAAAATATAGACCGCGATAGCAAGCGGTACCAACAGGTTGGAGGTCATCTCCGGCAGCAGGTGGGCCAGGGTGGGCTCCATGCCCTCTACCCGGTCCACGATGGTGGTCTTGTACTGGCCGGATGGGGTATCCAAAATGGTGCCCATGGGCACCCGGCTTAGTTTCGCCAGCAGTTCCCTGCGGACCTTCCGCAGAATATGATAAGTTGCGGTATGGGACAGCGCCGTGGACCAAGTGGAGAACAGGGCTTTCCCCAGATACCCCACCAGCGCGCCCGCGCACCAGGGCATGCACTCCACCAAGCCCCCGCCGGAGAGAAGCCGTGCGATCATAGCCGCCACACAGAAATAGGGCACCATCCCGCAGGCCACCCCCAGCAGCGCCAAGGCCACCGACGTGTAAAACCCGCCGTGCTCACCGTCCGCCCAGCCCCATAGTACGGCAAAGGGGGAGGGCGCTTTCTTAGATTCCATATCAGCATCTCCTTTAGTTAGTTTTTGCTAACTTTTAATCAAAAAACTGGGGGAACTCAGGTGTCTGAGATCCCCAGCAGTTTGAACCAACCGGCAGAATAGAAGTCCCGGAGGCTTGCCATATAGCGAAGTGCCTTCTCCCGGGGCATGTCGTGGCGCACCGTCTCAAAGATGCCGTTGAACAGGGCGCTGGACATGATGTGGATGAGTTCGTCGTCGATTTGAGGCAGCGAGTAGCCGGCCTCTGCCATCTTTTCAATGAGGGCCCGGCCGGCGTTATCCTCGATTTCCGCCAGAGTATCCAGATAGTGCTCATACTTAGTGCCCCCGGCGCAGCAGGCGATCAGTTTGAAGGCGTCGAAGTGGTCGTAGATGAAGTCCAGCATCCACCCGGCCTCTTCGTCAGGCACTTCGGGGAGGTTTCGTACCTGCTCCTCCACGCTCTGCTGAGCAAAGGTCTGCTGTACCGCCCGGTAGCGATCCGCCAGCTCTTGGGCCGGCTGGGCGACCAAAGCGTCAAACAGCGCCTCTTTGTCCGCATAATAGCGGTAGATAGCCCCGGTAGTTACTCCCAGTGAAGCGGCTATATGCCGCAATGAAGCATCCCGGTAGCCTAACGCGAGGAACTCTTTTCTGCCGGTCTCCAGTATGTCTGCACAGAGCTTTTCATTCAGAACGCGCATCGGCTTCTCCTTAAAATAACGTCGTTATTAAATAACGATGTTATTTTAATCTGCTGAACACTATTTGTCAAGCCTTCTCCGGGAAAATTTACGGCGTTGCTCATGATGTCATTCCTCCGACAGCCAGGAAACGGCTCGGGCGCCGCTCTCCCGCAGGAACTCCCCATCATGGGTGATGACCACCACGCACAGCCCCTGTTTTGCCAACTCCCGGAGGAGCCTGCTCACCTCCAGCATGTGGGCGTAGTCCAGGCCGCTGGTGGGTTCGTCGAAGATCAGCAGTTCCTTTCCGCTGAGGCAGCCGTCCACAATGGCCAGACGCTGCTTCTGCCCGCCGGAGAGCGCCAACGGGTGCGCCTGGGCGTACTGGACCAGATCCATCTGCTCCAGGGCGGCCAGAGCCTCCTGCTCTGTGGCTGTGCTGCCCAGCCGCGCTTCCGCCAGCACGCTGTCCCCAAAAAGCTGAAGGTTCACATCCTGCATGATGAGGAAGGCCCTTCGCCGCCGTTCCTTTCGGCCCAAGAGGCTTCCGCCCCACAGGATCGTCCCGGCCTGCTCTTTCATCAAACCGCACAGGCACCGGGCCAAAGTGGTCTTGCCCGCCCCGTTGTGACCGGTAATGGCTGTGATCTGCCCCCGTGGCGCGGTAAAGGACACATCCTGCCAGACTGCCCTGCCGCCGTAGGAAGCCCGAAGGCCTCGTACCGTCAGACCGCCCGTTTCCGATGACGGGTGCGGCTCCGGCAGCGGCACCACTTTCAAACTCCGCAGGCCCATGGAGCGCCGCTTCCCTTCCGGCAAAGCCAAGAACTCCGCACCGGCGTAAATCTGCTTCAGCTGCCCTTCCCGCAGATAAAACACCCGATCAGCCAGGTCGGCAGCGTACCAAAGGCGGTGCTCTGCCACCAGGACGGTTTTTCCCGCTGCTTTCAGCCGCCTCAGAATGTCCCGCAGTTGACGGATGCCCTCGCCGTCCAGATTGGAGGATGGCTCATCCAACACAAACACCTCCGGCCCCATGGCCCATGCGCTGGCACAGGCGATACGCTGCTTCTCCCCGCCGGACAGAGCAAAGATATTCCGATCCAGGAGCGGGCCCACGCCGCAGATCTGAACGGCGGAATCCAGGGCCTGGGACATTTCCTCCCGAGAGGCTCCCCGGCTCTCCAGGCCAAAGAGCACCTCGCCGGTGGTGTCCAGATTGAAGAACTGAGACTTGGGGTTCTGAAATACGGAGCCCACAGTTTGCGCCAGCTCCCACAGGGGCGTCCCAGCCACATCCCGGCCGCCCACTGTGACGGCGCCTTCCAAAGCCCCGCCTCCGCCATGCTGGAGCAGCCCGTTGATGAGCTTAATGATCGTGGTTTTGCCGCACCCGCTCTCGCCGGTGAAAAGGATCAGTTCTCCCGGTCCCACGGTAAAAGAGCAGTCCCGAAGGCTGGGCACCGTCTGCCCCTCATAGGTGTACGTCACATGGTCGAAGGTGATCACGGGAGCACCCCCTTGCAGCAGATCCCACCCAAGCACAGGGCCAGGAACAGCAGGACAACGGTCACATCCTGAATGTGGAATCCGATGGGCCGCCAGGAGGACATTTTCCCCGGGTGCTCAATGCCTCGGGCGGTGGCGGACTCGCTGAGTTCCTCCGCTGTCTGGGCCGCCCCCATGAGCATGGGGACATAGACACACTCCAATTTTTCCTCCAGGCCGTGGATCTGGCGCAGGGCCATGGCGTCCCGGATATGCCGGAAGTCCTGGCGGAGCGCCGGCAGAAAACGGAGGGTCACCGCCAGAGTGATGGAAAAGCTCCGGGGTGCTCCCAACCGCTCCAGAGCGGCCATGAACTGGCTGACACTGGTAGTGGCAATGATGTAAGCCCCGCCGGCAATGCAGGGAAAGACCAGAATGAAATAGGTCACTGTGGCAAAGACCGTGGCAAGAGAGCCAGGCAGCAGCGGCAACAGCCAGAACTGTACTGCCACGATGACCAGATAGACCAGCAGCAGGCCCACCAGCATCTTTCCCTTCCGCTCCAGCAGGAATAGGCCGAAGTAGGCCAGCATCACGGCGACGCGGAACACCGCCGGAGTCCAGGTGAACACCACCACATTGGCCAGCAGCCAAATCAGGATTTTGGTCCGTGGGTCCAGAAAGGAACCGCGGGCAGCCCGCGTCCTCATTGTGCCAGCCCGGCCTTGACGAAGTGCTTGCGCATGAGCTTCATGCCCAGCAGGGCGCCCAGGATGGAGCCCACCAGGATACTCAGCACGATGATCCCGAACACCGGCCAGGTCAGCAGGCCCTCCATGGTGGCCATATAGCCGGCATCCATCATCTGGGCGGCATACTCCAGATAGCTCTCTTTGGTGAACCACAGGGGCAGGAAGTCCCCGATGAATCCCAGATTGAAGCAGAAGAAGCCCAGCACCAGCCAGCTCTTCTGCCTGAACTGCCCGGCCCGCAGGCACAGCTCACACAAAAGTCCGCCCACCAGCCCGGTGATGGGGAACATCCATGTGGCGGCTACCAGCACCACGCCGGTAACAAGGCTGGTGAGCAGAAAGGGACCGTTCTTTCGCACTTTGGCAACCATCAGCATGAACACCGGCCCAATCAAGATGGCATCAATCAAGTGGGTGGCAAACCACACATAGGGACTGACGCCGCCTACCAGCATAAAGACAAAGCGGATGGCGATGCACACCGCTCCCAGCGCGCCGGCGGTGATGGCGTCCTTTGCTGTCAGCTTCCGTTTTCCCTGTTCCAATGATTGAGACATGTTTCTGTTCCTCCTGTTCCTAATCGTTAGTTATTGCTAACCACAGAACAGAATAGCACATCTCTCTGCCTTTCACCAACTCCATTCCGGCGTTTTGGCTCCAAACAGCATTTGATTTTCCTTGTCCCATTGACGGCCTGCTCCCGGTTCGATACAATCAAAGCAAGAGAACACAAGGGAGGAAACATTTATGTCCAACCTGTCACAGCTCTTTGACGCTGGGCGTTTCCCCGGCGGCGTGGAGGTCCGTCCCGACGGGAAAGCCGCCGTGATGACGCTCCGCGGACCAGAAAACGGCAGTCTGCGGCTGTTCTCCCTTTGGGAGGGTGTGATCCTCTCCTTCAACCGGATTGATACCCAGGTCTGGCCTCTGGCGCAGGCCGAGGCAAACAATATCCTCCTTTTGAATTTCTGTCAGAAGGGCCGCTGCGAGGTGGCGCTGGATGACGGCCAGTTCGCCTTTCTCTCCCAGGGGTATATGGCTGTGGGGACACAGCAGGCCCAGGAGGAATATTGCTATCCCGGAAGTCTCTATGAGGGGATCGAGCTGTTCCTTGATCTGGATGCGCTGTCCCGGCAGCCCTATCCGCTCTTTCAGGAGAGTGAGGTCAGCCCGGAGGAGATCATGGAGCATCTGCACACCCACCGCCGCCTGTATCTGGCCTCTACTCCGCCCACCGTTCAGACGGCGCTGGACGAACTGTGGCAGCTGCGGGATTCCCAGGAGCTGGGTCTGATCAAGCTGCTCTCCGCCCGGCTGCTCTGGGAAGTGAAGCGACAGCCTGTGGAGGCCAGTCCGTCGATCCGCTACTTCACCCGCTCCCAGGTGGCCATTGCCAGAGAAACCCGGGAGATCCTGTGCGCCAATTTGAGCCAGAACCACACGGCGCGGGAGTTGGCAGAGCGGTTTCAGGTGAGCGAAACCAGCCTGAAAAACTACTTCCGGGGCGTGTTCGGGGAAAATCTATCCATATTCCTGCGGGAGGCGCGGATGCGCCGGGCGGCAGAGCTGCTGCAGGACACCGAACTGCGGGTGGCCGAGATCGCGGCACAGGTGGGCTACGAAAATCAAAGCAAATTCGCGGCGGTCTTTGCCAGGCAGTTCGGTTGCCCGCCGCTGGAATATCGCAGAAGGGCACGGCTCGATTGAGCCGTGCCCTTTTCTGTCCGATTTCAAAAAGCGTTATACCTCCGCACCGTTCAGCCGCCACTGGGCACTCTCGCTCTGAAGCTCCACCATGCGGCGGTAGAGGCCGCCCCGCTCCATCAGCTCCGCCGGGCTGCCCTGCTGGGCCACATGGCCGTCCTCCAGCACCACGATGCGGTCGGCCCCGGCCACAGTACGCATCCGGTGGGCGATGACCAGCACCGTCTTGCCGGAGAGGAGCCGGGACAGGGCCTCCTGCACCTTCGTCTCATTCTCCACATCCAGAGAAGCGGTTGCCTCGTCCAGCAGGACGATGGGTGCGTCTTTTAGGAGTGCCCGGGCGATGGAGATCCGCTGCCGCTCCCCGCCGGAGAGCTTGGCACCGTTCTCCCCGATGGGCGTGTCGTAGCCCTGGGGCAGACGGCTAACGAACTCGTCGCAGTTGGCGGCTTTGGCCGCGGCCATCACCTCTTCGTCTGTCGCGCCCCGCTTGCCCAGGCGGATGTTCTCCATGACGGTGTCGTCAAAGAGCACCACGTCCTGGAACACCATGGAGTAGTCGGTGAGCAGTACCTCCGGGTCCACGGTGGCGACGTCCACACCGCCCACCCGGATGGTCCCCTCGGTGGCGTCCCACAGCCGCGCGGCCAGCCGGGCGCAGGTGCTCTTGCCGGAGCCGGAAGGGCCCACCAGCGCCGTGACCTCTCCCTCTTTTGCGGTGAAGCTCACGTCCCGGAGCACCTGCTTTTTGTCATAGGCAAAGCCCACATGGTCGAAGACGATGTCATGGCCCTGAGGCCGGAAGGTCTCCGCCCCTTTGGCGATAGGGGTTTCGTAGATCTCGTTGATGCGGTCGGCAGATACTTGGGAGATGAACATTTCCGCGATAAGAGCCAGGCTCTGGTCGAAGGGGGCGTACACCCGGGTGATGACCAGCAGGAACAGGAACAGCACCATGAAGTCGATCTGTCCGGACAAAATCAGGCTGGCTCCCGTCAGGATGGTAGTCGCTACGCCCAGGCGCATGATCACGCTGGCGGCATTGACAAACAATCCGGTGGTGAGTTCGCCCCGGATGGTGACTTTTTCGTGCTGGTCGATCTTCTCATAAAGACCGGCCAGATACCGCTCCTCCTGGTTGGCAGCCCGTATCTCCCGGACGTTCTCCAACGCCTCCTGGATGCCGTCTGAGACCCGAAGGGCGGCTTTTTTTGTCACTTCGGAGTTTTGGGCGGCGATTTTCCGGCTGCCGAACAGCAGCCCAAAGGCCACCGGCACACCCCAAAGGCAGGCGATCATCAGCCGCCAGTCGTAGAAGAGCAGGCACAGGGCGATGATGGCAGTGGAGATGTAGGCCCCGTACAGGTATCCCAGCACATGGCTCCACACGTGCTCCATCCGGTTTACGTCCCCCATGATGGTTTCAGTTAAGTCCGCCAGGTCCCGCTTACCGAAGTAGCCCAGGGGCAACTTCCGCAGCCGCTCCGCCAGGCGCAGTCGGGTGGTCTTGACCTCACCGTACACCAGGCCGTAGGTGGCCCGGTACTGCTGCAGGTGGGTCACAAAGGACAGCAGGACGAACCCCACGGTCAGGACTGCCGGCAGCGCCGCCCCCGGCAGGGGCGCGCCGTCCGTCAGGGTGCCCATAAAGCCCCCCATCAGCAGGTAAAGGATGCCCATGCCGCCCATGACCACCAGGTTGGTGACGACGGTCCAGAACGCGCCGCTTTTGGTGTTTTTCAGGCCCTGGTCGGTCAGGGCGTATTTGCGCTGAAACGCTTTGCTGAACATTTCCCTTCCCCCTTTCTCACCGTTCGCTGGTGATCTTCCACTGGACCGCCCGGTTGTAGTCCGCCCACATCCTGGCATACAGCCCGCCGGCGGCAGTCAACTCCTCGTGCGTGCCCTGTTCCACTATGCGCCCCTGGTCCAGGACGAGGATCCTGTCCGCCCCCACCACGGTGGACAGGCGGTGGGCGATCATGATGACCGTGCGGCCTTTCGTCAGTTGGGCAAAGGCCTTCTGAATCAGGGCCTCGTTCTCCGGGTCGGCAAAGGCGGTGGCCTCGTCCAGCACCACGATGGGGGCGTCTTTCAAGATGGCTCTGGCCAGGGCCACCCGCTGCTGCTCTCCGCCGGAGAGGTAGGTGCCCTCTGTACCGATCACAGTGTCCATGCCCTTTGGCAGCTTTTCCAGAATGTCTCCGCACTGGGCGGCCATGAGGGCGGCGAGCACCTGCTCCCGGGTGGCCTCTGGCCTTGCGGCCCGGACGTTCTCCAGGATGGAGGTCTTGAACAGCCGGCTGTTCTGGAACACAAAGGCAATCTGATCCATGAGCGCGTGGGGGTCCATGTCCCGCACATCCACGCCGCCCACAAGCACCGCGCCGGAGGACACGTCCCAGAACCGGGGGATCAGGCTGGCGGCGGTGGTTTTGCCGCCGCCGGAGGGGCCCACCAGGGCCACGGTCTGTCCCGGCTCTACTGTAAAAGACACATGGCTGAGAGCGGGCGTCTCTGCCCCGTCGTAGGTGAAGCTCACGTCCCGGAACTCTACCCGGCTGCCCTGAGGCGCCCTGGGGCGCTCTGGTGCTTTCAGCTCCGGGGCCTCCATGACCATGCGGATGCGGCCCAGGGCGGTGCCGGCCAGCATGATGCCGGAGGAGGCGAACATGATCCGGGCCAGCGCCGTGGAGATGATGGCGGAGAACACCGCGTAAAAGGCGAAGTCTGTCACGAACCCGGCAAAGCTCCCGGTGGCCAGGGCTCCCGGGGCCAGGAACAGGGCCGCCGGAACCAGGAACACGAAGGCCCCCTCGGTGACGCTCAGGTTGATGGACTGGGGCGTCCGGCACACGTCCGCCTGATAGTGCTCGGCCTTGGCGCTGTACTCCTCAATGGCCTGCTGGAACGCCTTGAAGGAATACACCGTCTGCTGGAAGATCTTCACCACCGGGATGCCCCGGACATACTCGGTGCCCGCCTTGGTCATGCGGTCCTGGGCCGCCTGGTACTCCGCCATGATCTGGGCGTTCTTGCCCCCCATCATGGCGAACATGGTGAGGATGGAGATCACCGCCGCCAGCAGGCAGGCGCAGCCCATCCGCCAGTCAAAGACGAACATCAGCACCAGCATGGCAATAAACAGGGTGATGGTACCCACGATGTCTGCCAGATTGTGGGCCAGCAGGGTCTCGGTGTCGGCCGCCGCCGCGTCCAGCCGTCCCCGGATGAGGCCGGAGGCGTTGGCGTCGAACCAGCCCAGAGGGGCGTTCATCACATGGGCCACGCCCTGCTTGCGGATGTTGGCCGCCGTGCGGAAAGCCGCCAGGTGAGTACACATCAGCCCCCCGAAGTACAGCACGATGCCCCCGAAGGCAGCCCCGAAGGCCAGCCACCCGTACCGGGCGACGCTCTGGGCCTGCGTCCAGTTTGGAGCAACTTCGATCAGATCCCGGGCCGCCAGCCAGATGCAGAGGTAAGGGATCATGCTGCACACCATGGACGCCGCCGACAGGCCGAGGCCCAGAAAGGTCAGCCCCCGGTGGCTCCCCGCGTAGTCCAGCAGGGCGGCTATATCGTTCTTCTTCTTTTGCTTCATGGAAAAACCTCCTTTTGAAAGTTAGCAATAACTAACCAATATCCAAAAAAGACAGGGGTCATCCCCCCATCAATTTCAGCCATCCTCCGGTGTAAAACTGGCGGAACTGTTCCACGTCCCGCTGTGCCTGCTCCCGGGGCATATCGTGGACCACGATCTCAAAGAGGCCGCTGAACATCCCGCTGGCGATGATGTGGCACAGGGACCGGCTCAGTTCCGGCACATCCCGCCCCAGATGCCGCAGCACTTCCATATAGCGGAGGGTGGATTCCACCTCCACCTCCACCATGTTGTGGATGAATTGCTCATAGCCGGTGCCCTCCGCCCGGCACAGGAGCAGCTTCACTGCCTGGCGGTGCTGGCAGATGTAGTCCACCATCCAGTGGACACAGTCCGAGGATTCTATCCCCATATGCTCCGGCTGCTGTTCCTCGGGCAACTCAGCAAAGGAGGTCTGGGCCTCCATGAACCGGCCCATCAGTGCCTTGGCGTGGGGTTCTACAATAGAGGCAAATAGAGCCTCCTTGCTGGAGAAGTAGCCATAGAAAGCTCCGGTAGTTACCCCGGCGTTCTTCACGATCTGCCGCAGGGAGGCCCCCAGAAAGCCCTTGTCCAGAAATTCGGTCATGGCCGCCTCCTGGATCCTTTCCAATGTGGTGGGAGTGTTCTCTTCCATTGTGGCAGCCTCCTTATAGCAGCGTTATATAACAATGCTATAGTATAGCTGTCGGATCCATTTGTCAAGAGGTGGAAGGAAATTCTCCACGGAGCACATGGAAGGAAATTCCCCAAAGAGCACGATGAGAAATGCCCCGGCGTACAACTGCACGCCGGGGCATTCGAGAATAAAATCGTTGCTTACGGTTTGCGCCGGAAAAGATACGCCGCGCCGAAGAGTCCCAGAAGAACACCGCCCAGGATCTGAAAGCCCGTTACCGCGCTCTGCATAAGCAGTACATAGCTCTGGGTGTCCATCCCACCATAAACCGAAAGATAATTTCCAATATAGGCGTTTCCCAGCGGTACTGCCAGCAACACCAGCAGCGCACCGGCCACGGCGCCAATCAGATAGAATATTTCCTTCTTCATATTCAACCCTCCGTTCAGTCGATGATTGAAATAAACTCATGCGGGATCTTCCGAACTTTACAGATCCTTCAGCACCTTTGTCGCCTGACCGGCTACCGGTAGTGCGCTCATGCTGTGAAGGCTTACTCCAAGAGTGGACAGGTTATGTAGCATGGCGGAGGTGGCCGGAGGCAGGATACCCACTACGCCTAGGCCGATGAGCGCCCCGTTGAAACCGATGACGAAGCGGTAGTTGTTCTGGATGCGGTTCATCAGGGCCATGGCCAGCTGCCGCAGGCGCACCAGCTCCCACAGGCTGTCGGCGGCGATGGTGATGTCGGCGATCTCCCGGGCAATGGCTGCCCCGTCGCTGATGGCAATGCCTGCGTCCGCCTCGGAGAGAGCCGGGGAGTCGTTGATGCCATCCCCCACCATAAGGACAGTGTGCCCTTCTCTCCGCAGGGCGGCAACATAGTCCGCCTTGTCTGACGGAAGCACTCCGGCCTGGAAATCGTCCACCCCCAACTGTTCCGCAATGGCGGCGGCAGTGCGGGGGCTGTCTCCGGTGAGCATAACGGCGTTTTTCACACCCAAGTCTTGCAGAGCGGAGAGCACATCCCGCGCCTCCTCCCGCAGGGGATCGGAGATGCAGATTACGGCGGAGAGCACCCCATTGATGGCCAGATAGAGTTGGGAAAACGCCGGGGACAGGGCGTCGAACTTGGCCTGCTCATCTTCGGGAATCACGCACTTTTCATCCTCAAAGATAAAGTGGGCGCTGCCAATGCGCACCTGCTCTCCATCCACTGAACTGGCGATACCATGGGCCACCAGATACTCCACCTTGGCGTGGCGCTCCTCGTGGCGAAGTCCCCGGCATCTGGCTTCCTCCACCACTGCGTTAGCCATGGAGTGGGGAAAGTGCTCCTCTAAGCAAGCAGCAAGACGGAGCATCTCCGTCTCTCCTTTTCCGTTGAAGGGAACGATCTTCGCTACCCGTGGGCAGGCATGGGTAAGGGTGCCGGTCTTGTCAAAGACGATGGTGTCCGCCCGGGCAACCGCCTCCAGGAATTTGCCGCCCTTGACTGTGATGTGCTCTCGACCTGCCTCCCGCATAGCGGAGAGTACCGCAAGGGGCATAGCCAATTTCAGTGCACAGGAAAAGTCCACCATCAGCACCGACAGGGCCCGTGTCACGTTCCGGGTGAGGACCAGGCTCAACAGGCTCCCGGCAAAAGTGTAGGGCACCAATTTATCTGCCAAGTTAGACGCCTTGGCCTCGGTAGCAGACTTCATCTGCTCGGATCGCTGGATCATCTCCACAATCTGGTCATACCGGCCTTGGCCGGAGGCTTGTTTCACGTCCAGGATACACTCGCCTTCCTCCACCACAGTGCCGGCGTATACCGCGCCGCCGGGCCGTTTGGCCACAGGGACGGACTCTCCGGTGAGGGATGCTTGGTTGACGGTAACCTCTCCCTCTGCCACCACACCGTCCAGGGGGATGATACTCCCAGCCCGGACCACCACCCGGTCGCCGGGCTTAATCTGACCAATGGGGGTGAGCACATCCCCGTCCGGCGTTTTCAGCCACACCCGGTCCACATGGAGGGACAGGCTCTCCGCCAAGTCGGCCACAGACTTCTTCCGCGTCCAGTCCTCCAGCAACTCCCCGATCTCCAGCAAGAACATGACGGTGCCCGCAGTGCCGAAGTCCCGGCGGCAAGCAGAAATACCGATGGACAAGGCATCCAGCAATTCCACCTTGATCCGCCGCCGGCCCAGGCAGCGGAGGCCTTTGTGGAGGAAGGGGATCATGTGCCAGATTACCCGGGCGACGCGCAAAGGAGTTGGAAAAAACAGCGCGGAAGCCCCCTTCATCAGCACCTTACCCACCAATTTCTCTTGAAATTCCCGATTCAGGGCGCGAGTGCTGTGACCGGGCAGGGTAACCGTTTCCTCCGCTTCAGCCCAGGTGAAGCTGCCGATGGCGGAGAGCACCGTAGCCCGATCTCCCGCATACGTCAAGATGGCGCAGCAGGTACGCTCGTGAACCACGGCATCCTTCGCCCAGGGCTGGCCCTTCAGCCAGGTTTCCAGCAGGTCCGCCTGCCGGAGAGTCATATTCTTCTGCCGGAGCCGCAGACGCATCCGGCCCCGACTCTCGTGTTCGATGGTCGCTCTCATAGCAAATCTCTCCTCAAGGAAAAAGGGAGCCGCTTACCGGCTCCCTTCCGCAGTTTTTCAGGCCTCCTGGCCATCCACCTGAGCCTCAGCATCTTTGGCGGCCCGGGCCTCATTGATGTCCTTGGCAGCGGCCAGGATATCGGCGGCGTTCTCCTGAACGGATGTAACGGTTTCCATCACGCTGTCCTTCATCCGCAGGCCAGCGGCGGTAATGTGGGTATAGGCATTCTTGGCGTCCTTGCTGGCAAGCAGTTTTACGCCGACGGAGCCAAACAGAGCGCCGCCCACGAAGCAGGCCAGTCTGACATAGTGTTTCATCATGGGGGATTCTTCCTTTCTGCTATATACTTTATTTGCGTTTGTAGCCCGTAATCATCACCATGATCATGCAGATCACGGCGCCCCAGGCCCAGAAACGATGTTGTTTCATCAAGATCTCCTCCTGTTCGGAAACAAACATATCTCTTTGCGTATTGAAGTATTATAGCAGATGCTCCACACAGGTGCATTGCCGAATTGGTCAAATCATTGCTTATTTAGACATTTTTTCGGTACTTGCCAGGAGTCACCCCATATTGTTGCCGGAAAGCGGCGGCAAATTGACTGACACTGCTGTACCCCACCGCTTTTGCCACTCCTTCCAGGCTTAATCCGGGCGTATGTAGCAGTTCCGCCGCACGCTCCATCCGCCGCTTCCGCAGCCAAGTGTGAACGGGCAGACCATACAGTTGTCGGAATCCCTCCTTAAACGTGGTGGCAGAGAGACAAGCTCGACGGCTCAAGGCAGGGATGGTGAGAGGTTCGTCCAGGTGCTCTTCCATGTACCGGCGGGTCTCCGCCAGCGACCGGGCAATGTTCCGGCCCGGCATCGAGTCTGGGAGTACATCCATCTCCTGTTCTTCCTGAGCGGAGAGCAGATAGAGTAGTTCCACCGACTTCCACACGCACCAGCGCGCCCTCTCACTTCGGGGAAGACGGTCCAGGTCGGCAAAGGCAGCCCGACTCCAGTGCGTGGGGCCTTCCACCGCGCAGCCGCCCCGGCTGGACATCCACCGTCGTACCCGTCCTGTATCCAGGGTCAGACCACCCAGCAGATTGCAGATACTTTCCAGGCTTTCTCGCGCGCCCCGGGCGTCTACCGCCACGAGAATTCCTTCCAGAGGCGCATCCACGCTGGCCCCGGTCAGATTGGAGAGATCGGTGAGACTCAGCACCTGCCGGGCGCCAGCTGTCAGGGATGACCCGTCTCGCCGGGTCAAGGTCACGGCGCCCCGCAGACAGAACAGGGTCTCAAAGTGCAGGGGGGCCAGTTGGAGAGGCAGGGGGAAAGTCCCCTCCTCCAGGGAGAACAGGCAGGCCCGTGCGCCGGGCATCACCTGAGCCCAGTCTCCCCGATCCGCCAGAAATTCCGCCAGCAAAATTCTCCCCCCTCTCCATCTGTCGGTATCCCGGCTCTTTACCGGCCGAACAGTCCCTTCTTTTCCCAAGGCTCCTTCCGGATCTCCCCCACCTCATATCCGGTGGCGGAAATGGCCGTGCGCAGGGCATCCTCGTCCAGTTCCGTCTCTGCGATCACTGTGGTCTCGTTCCTACTCCGGGACGAGGTGACCTTTTTCACCGGAAAGGCTTTCCGTACCGCGTCGTTCACATGGCTCTCGCACATGCCGCACATCATGCCTTCCACATGGACCGTGTACTTCCACATCGTCTATCCCTCCACTGTTTTTAAAATTCAGTTTGCTGTTTCCAGCATATGCAGCAGCCTCAACGACTTTCGCATCACTGCCGGCATCCTGCTGGAAGATGCGTCAGGGAATGCGTTGCCATATCCATCACTTTCGCCCAACCAGCATCCGAGACTCTCCCAGCATCATCATGGCCGCCCGCCGCTGGGAACCGAACACCTCCGTGGCGGTATCCACCAGCCGCACCTCCTGAAATCCGGCCTCCCGCAGATCCTGGGCAAAGGCCTCCATGTCCCCGTACATCCGGGGCTTCATATCGTCATTCAGGGCAAATACCCCACCGGGCTTTAATACCCGCAGGGTCTCCCGCAGCAGTGCTTGCTTATCCGCGCCGGTAATATTGTGATAGACATAGTTGCTTACGACCGCGTCAAAGGTATCATCGGGGAAGTCCAGCTGATGGGCGTCCCCGTGCTGAAACCGGCACCGGGTCGCTACACCCTCACTGGCGGCGTTCTTCTCGCACATGGGCTGGCCGTAGCCGTATGCCACGCCCCAATAGTCGATACCGGTGACTTGCGCTTCCGGCCAGGTGAGGGCCGCCCGGATGGACAGGGCGCCGGAGCCGCAGCCCACATCCAGCAGCGTCCCCTTGCCATCGAAGCCCAGGTGGGCGAGCAGGCACTGGTGGGTCCGCTCCATCATCCCACCGCCGCCGAAAGCGTATTGTTTGCGTATCCAGCCGCACCAACAGAGCAGGGCCAGAAATGCTGCGGCGGCCACCGAAAAAACCGCTCCTAGCCATGGCAGCCGGAACACTGTGAAGGACAGCACCGCCAGCACAACAGATAGGGCCAGCAGACCGCCGATCATGTAAAAGACCGGGTTGGACATCCAACTTCCATAGTCCTCGCCGTGAGTACCAAGGTGGATCTCCTCATGTCGGGATTTTTCATGTTTCATCCGACCATCTCCTCGTATCATAATTTCTGCAATAACAGTCCCAATCCCGCCTGAGCCGCCGCCAGCAGCGGGCACAGCAAAAGCGGCCACTGGAGCAGATGCTCCGGTAACGCATAATCCTTCATCCATGCCTTGAACTCATAGCCGGGATGTCCCTCTGTGCCAGAGATCACAAAACGGTTTTTCGTCTTTTTCTGGATCAGCCACACATCAAGGAAAAACAGATCGCCTAGGTTGACCATCATCCACTGGATGTAGCCCGTCAACGCCAGGCGCCAAAAACCATGTGTCCCGCCCGCCACCGCGCTGAGGGCGCCGTAAAGCAGCAGCGGGAGCCATTCCCACAAGATGATCCACCGCCAATATCCGGCAGCTTCTCGCTTTGTAGGCGGCTCCTTGGCCGCCTTGATGATGGCGGACGGATAGCAGGGAAACATCAGCCGGGGCTTATACAGTGCAGCCGCTGCGGCGAACAGGTTAAAATAGGCCGCCATAGCGAGCCCGTCCAAGATGCTGCGCGTCCAGTTCATAGAAATCCTCCCGCATTTTTCATAAGGGATCTCTCTTGTTATTTATTGCCTGAACACCCCGCATCCTCCCGGATCGCCAGCACACAGAGCCAGTGTCTTTTCGCATCCCGCTTCACGATGACCTTAGAAAAACCAGCCTCGGTGAGAAAGGTGACAAACTGGCTCCGGTTGAATATCTTCATCCCATCAATGACAGAAAGCCACCTGCTGTCTCGGGGATTTTCTCCGTCCACTTCATTGACGATCAGAAAGATGCCGCCCGGCCGCAAGATGCGGTACACCTCCCGGAAACTCTCCGTGGGGCCGGGCCAGAAATATACCGTTTCAAAGGCAGTCGCCAGATCAAATGCCCTATCCTCGAAAGGGAGGCGAGAAACATCTCCCTGTATGACACGGCAGCGGCCGGCCTGCAGTTCTTCCTGATTGATATTTCTGGCCTTTTCCACGGATATTTCCGAATAGTCCAGGGCGGTGACAGTTGCGGCAGGGTATTTTCGCAGAAGGGCCCGGATGTTTCGGCCGCCGCCGCAGCCCAGTTCCGCAATCCTGACGGGACCTGTTTTCGGCAAACAGCCCAGTCCCCAGTCCGCCAGGGCGGCATGGGCATAATTCATGCTGGCTACCATGCACTTGCCCAGAAAACCTTCCGGTTTTCGTGTGTTGCGAAGGAAAGATCGAAAAAGTTCCATAGGCACCCTCATCCCTCAAAATAGGTTAGCAATAACTAACCCAAGAGCAGTATACACCTGCTTAACGCAAAAATCAAGCCCGCCGACTTATTATAGAAGCGGTTTTATTGAGTCGAGCGATACATATTCAGAGCCGTGCGCACTCCCTCTTGACAAGGAGATAAAAAACCCTATATAATTCTTTTACGGTTAGCTACAGCTAACTGCAAGAAATATGAATGGAGGTTGAATCACCCATGTCCCTGATTCAGAAAGAAATTGCCGATTTCACCGTACAGTGCTACCAGAACAACGCTTTCCGAGCTGTCTCCAAGGCGGACATCCTGGGCAAGTGGAGCGTGTTCTTCTTCTATCCTGCCGATTTTACCTTTGTGTGCCCCACAGAATTGGAGGATCTGGCCAATCTCTATGAGAAATTCCAGGCCATCGGCTGCGAAATCTACTCTGTTTCCTGCGATACCCATTTCGTCCATAAGGCGTGGCATGACGCTTCCGAGCGCATCCAGAATATCCAGTATCCCATGCTGGCCGACCCCACCCATTGTCTGGCCAAAGATTTTGAGGTCTATATCGAGGCCGACGGCGTGGCCGAGCGCGGCAGCTTCATCGTGAATCCGGAGGGGAAGATCGTTGCCTATGAGGTCAACGCCGGCAACGTGGGCCGCAACGCCGATGAGCTGCTGCGGAAGGTCCAGGCCTGCCAGTTCGTGGCGGAGCACGGGGACGAGGTGTGCCCGGCCAAGTGGCAGCCCGGCGCCGAGACTCTGAAGCCCAGCCTGGATCTGGTGGGGCAGCTGTAAGCCATGGTACAGACGGAAAACCTCTATGACGTTGTCGTCATCGGCGGAGGGCCGGCAGGCTTGACCGCCGCCCTATACCTGGCCCGGGCCCGCTACCGGGTGGTGGTCGTGGAAAAGGACCACTTCGGCGGCCAGATCACCATCACCTCCGAGGTGGTCAATTTTCCTGGCGTGGAGCGGACCAGCGGCGCCGCCCTCACGGAGAGCATGCGGAAACAGGCCGAGTCCTTCGGCGCGGAATTTCTCCTGGCGGAGGTCACCGGGCTGGATCTCACCGGCGATGTGAAAACCGTGCGGACCAGCCGGTGCGATTTGAAATGCTTCGGCGTCCTGCTGGCCACTGGCGCCCATCCCCGCATGGTGGGCTTCCAGGGGGAGGAGCAGTTCCGGGGCCGGGGCGTGGCCTACTGTGCCACCTGCGACGGCGAATTCTTCACCGACAAGGACGTCTTTGTGGTGGGCGGCGGCTTCGCGGCCGCCGAGGAGAGCGTGTTCCTTACCAAGTACGCCCGCCACGTGACCATCCTGATCCGGGGCGACGGATTCACCTGCGCCCAAGCCACGGCGGACGCCGCCCGGAACCACGAGAAGATCACCGTCCTCACCAACACAGTGGTGGAAGAGGTGTCCGGTGACACCGCCCTGCGGTTCATCCGCTATCGCAACACAAGAACCGGCCAGGTGACCAAGCACCACGCGGCGGATGGGGAGACCTTCGGCGTCTTCGTCTTTGCCGGATATGAGCCAGCCACGGAACTGGTACAGGGGCTGGCGGAGTTGGACGAGCAGGGCTATGTCCTCACCGACCGCAGCCAGAAGACCACGGCGGACGGCCTGTATGCCGCCGGGGACGTATGTGTCAAGCCCCTGCGGCAGGTGGTCACCGCCGTGGGTGACGGCGCTTTGGCCGCCACCGAGCTGGAGCGGCTGTGCGCCGCCATGCAGGCCAGGACTGGCCTCCGCCCCCAGCAACCAGTGAGCCGGGCAGAGGAAGCGGCGGCACCCGCTGAGGCAGGCAGCACTCTGTTTAACGGGGATATGCTCTCTCAGCTCCACACGGTGTTCGCCCGGATGGCATCGCCATTGATCCTGCGTCTGTTTCTGGATGAAACGCCCCTGTCCGCCGAACTGCGGCAATACATGGATGAGCTGGCGGCCCAGAGCGGGAAATTATCTGTTGAAGTGGGTGACCCCGCCAGTGCGGACCATCTGCCCTGCGTCCGGGTCTGCCGGGCGGACGGCGACTGGACGGGCCTTGCCTTCCACGGCGTCCCCGGCGGCCATGAGTTCACCTCCTTCGTTCTGGGCCTCTACAACGCCGCCGGGCCGGGACAGGCTTTGGACGAAGAGAGCCGGAACGCCATCCATGCCATTCAAAAAACAATGGATCTTCAGGTGTTGGTGTCCCTCTCCTGCACCATGTGCCCAGAACTGGTGACCGCCGCCCAGCGTGTTGCCGCGGAAAATCCGAACATCACCGCCCAGGTCTACGACCTGAACCACTTTCCCGACCTGCGGGAAAAGTACCAGGTCATGAGCGTCCCCTGCCTGGTGGTCAACAGCGGGGAGCAGGTCTCCTTTGGCAAGAAGAGCATCCGGCAACTGTTGGAATTGCTGACTTAACGGAGCCAGCGGTACCCATCATCAATATTGCGCGGAGAAGATTAGAAAAGAGGCGGTACGATGAACGAGGCAGTACAGTCTTTGGGATATGGCTTGGCCGCTTTGCTGTTCTGTGCTGTCATCTGCGCGATCTGTCAGATGATTAAAAAGCTCGCATATTGGTTCTTACACCATGAGAAGCCACAGTCTCATAACAGTCATAAAAAACTGCTTTGACGTGAATATCGCACAGCGTCAAACAGAAAGTCCATTTCTTTTCGGGGGATAAAGCTTATGTCAGAAGACCTGGTCATTCGCCACTGCGCCCCGACTTTGGCAGGGATCAAAACCGGAAACCTGTTTTCCTGCGCCTGCCCCTGCAAAGCCGCACTGACAAAAGAATTATGCCGCTTGAACAGGAAGCTGGTCCCCAAGGGGATCCGCGCCCTGCCGCTGAGAGTTCAGAAAGGCCGTGCCCTTATCTATGTCTACCGGCCCAATGCGCTGGAGTGTGATCTGGCAGATCACTGTTCCAGGGGACTGCTCCTGCAATATGGTTATACGCCGGAAGATTCCAACCGGTGTGTGATCCACCTGATCCAACGTCTGCGGTCGGACGGAGAATTCCCCCATGAGATCGGCCTGTTTCTCAGCTATCCGCCGGAGGATGTCCTGGGTTTCATTCTCAATAAAGCGTGCAATCACAAGTGCGTTGGCTGCTGGAAGGTCTACAGTGATGAACAAGCGGCCAAGTGTATCTTTCGAAGGTACAAAAAATGCAGCAAAATCTATTCCCAGCAGTGGGAACAGGGGAAGTCCATCGAGCAGCTCACGGTAGCTGGCTGATGTTTTCCAAATCCAAGTAAATCAGAAAGGTTGTTGATTCTTATGAGCAAAATCGCAGTTGTTTATTGGAGCGGCACCGGCAACACCGAGGCCATGGCCGCGGCGGTCGTGGAAGGTGCCAAGGAAAAGGGGGCCGAGGTGTCCCTGCTCACCGCCTCCGAGTTTTCCCCCGAGCAGGTCAGCGAGTATGACGCCATTGCCTTTGGCTGCCCCTCCATGGGGTCGGAGCAGCTGGAGGAGAGTGAGTTTGAGCCCATGTTTACCGCCTGTGAGGGCCGGCTGAGCGGGAAGAGCATCGCCCTGTTCGGTTCCTACGGATGGGGCGACGGCGAATGGATGCGCAGCTGGGAGGCCCGGTGCAACGACGACGGGGCAAACCTCGTCTGTGACAGCGTGATCTGCAACGAGGCTCCGGATGAGGAGGCCCTGTCGGCCTGCCGGGCCCTGGGCGCGGCCCTCGCCTGAGAAAACAGAGAGGCGCCGGCATCCTTCATGGTCATCTACTCGTTTCTCTCAACACATTTGCTCCTCGCGGGGACTTGCAATCTTTTGCGTGTTGTAGTATCTTATGGTTAGCAGATACTAACCGCAAAAGAGGCATCGCACCATGAAGGAATCTGAATTGGCTTTTTGGCAGAAGACTGCCCGGCATTATACCAGGTCCATGGACCGCTCCGCACCGCTGTACGCGGCGGTGTGTGAGCGGATCCGGCCCCATCTCTCCCGGGATATGAACGTGCTGGAGCTGGCCTGCGGCACGGGGCAGCTGTCCTTTCCGCTCTCGCCCTATGTCCGGCTCTGGGAGGCCACGGACGCCGCTCCCGCTATGATCCAGGAGGCGAAAAAGCGGATCGGCTCCTCACGCCTCCACTTCTCTGTCCAGGATGCCGCCCATCTGCCCTACGCGCCGGAGTCCTTCGACGCGGTGGTCATCGCCAATGCCCTGCACATCCTGCCGGAGCCGGATCGCGTGCTCCGGGAGATCCAGCGGGTTCTGAAGCCGGGCGGATGGTTGTTTGCCCCTACCTTTGTCCACGGCGGAGGGCGGCTGGCAAGGCTTCGCACCTGGTGTATGGAGCGAACCGGTTTCCATGTTTACCACCGCTGGAACGCTGGAGAGTTTGTCTCCTATCTGTCCATGCACGATTTCTGGGTGGTGGAGCACGCACTGTTGGGCGGCCGTGCGCTGCCCCTTTGCTGCGCCGCCTGCCGGTGGACGCCGCCGGAGTATCTTGCCGCGCAGGATGCGGCAACCGTTTCGGAATAACTGAAGTAGGACTCACATACGAGGAGCACGATCATGGTGTTTACGATTCGGCCATACGCGGAAAAAGACGCCGCGGCCTGCGGCGAGTGCCTGTATGAAGGCTTTTTCACGGCCCCTGTGGAGGACTGCGACAAGCTCCTGCTGCGGGATTACGCCCAGGTCTTGATTGAAAAATGCAGCTTCACCTATGTCGCGGAGGCACAGGATGGGCAGGTCGTGGGGTTCGTCTGCGGGAAATACGGCAAAGCCTTTGACCGGACTTTGGCAAGCCGATATGGGTGCAAAAGGCACTATGGCTTGTGGTGCAGGATGTTCCTCAAATACTATTTGAAGCTTTATAAAATGTCGGAGCCTTTTCAGAAACAATGGGACCATTTCTTCTCCCAATTACAGGAGCGGGACAGCAAGACCTTCGGGACCTGTAACCTGGAGCTTGTGGCGCTTTCGTCCAAGACAGCCTATCGGAAAGGGCTTGGGACGGCCTTGGTCACACAGTTTCTGTCCAGAGCCAGGGCTGACGGCGCGGACACCGTGCGTCTGCTGACCAATACGCTGGCGTCATGGGAATTTTATGAGAAGCGCGGCTTTGCGAGGGTGGCCGAAACGCCGTTCCGGGATGGCTCCGAAAACCGGACCATTATCTATGAATACCGAATCAAGGGGGCAGACAGCGCATGAGTTACGAAAATTGGAAAGATCAGGCGCCCAACTTCCAGGTCGTCGATGTACGCCATCTGCAGGGGAACTTTTTCCCGGGCCTGAAGCAGAAAGCAATGGGACTGGAAGTAGGCGAGGGCTTCACCGTCATCCAGACCTTTGAGCCCCACCCGCTCTATGCCGCCATGGAGGCCCTTGGGTTTGAACACCATACCGAGCAGGCCGGGCCGGCTGAATTTCATGTTTCGTTCTGCCGTGTGGAGAAAAAGGACGGCGGGGAGGATACGCCCTTCAAGCCCCTGGCCCTGCTCAACTATCCCATGATCGACGAGGAGCTGGGCCGGATCGCGGCGGACTTCTGGTCGCTGACCTGGCAGAGCGAAAAGCGGACGCTGCCTTATGAAATGCGGCTGCTCCTCTCCCTGGCCAACGCCGTGGGCGCCGGACGGATGCGGCAGGCCACAAGAGAGCTGATCAAAGCCTATGCCTGCGGGGTGGAGTCAGCGGCCCTGGACGATGTGTTTGAGCTGCTGGCCTGGAACCAGGGGATCGGTTATTTCAGTTCGGAGATCGGTCCCTCCACTCTGTTCCAAGCCTATAAGCTGATCAAGCAGCAGGAAAAACAGGGGGCGGAGCGGCCCCGGATCTGCCAGATGCTGCGTGAAAAATTCGGTGAGAAGAACGCGGAGGTAACGGTTCTTTGAGCCGCGTCATGAATGAACACATCCACCAGCGAAGCTGGTGGTTGTCACCATGCGGGCATAGCCCTTTGTTCCTCGCGGACGCGTACAACGCGTAATACGGTCTGCCAGCTGCGTAGGACTGCTACTTGCCGCCCGTAAACGGGCCGCTAGAGGGGATTCTCAGTTGCTCCCCCATCTCGTCCTCTTTTAGCTGGTTCCTCACATACTCCGCAATTCGGCTCTCGTTTTTCCCTACCGTATCCACATAGTACCCTCTACACCAAAATTCCCGGTTTCGGTATTTGTATTTCAACTCGCCGAATTGCTCATACAGCATTGTGCTGCTCTTCCCTTTCAGATACCCCATAAAGTGCGATACTGAGATTTTTGGCGGTATCTCCACAAACAGGTGGATATGGTTGGGGCACGCTTCCGCTTCTATGATCCTTACCCCTTTTCACTCGCACAACTGCCGCAGTATCTTCCCTATTGCCGCTTTCTTTTCTTTATAAAATACTTTCCTGCGGTACTTCGGCGCAAATTCAATATGATATTTGCAATTCCATCGTGTATGAGATAAACTATTGATGTCATTCAGTCCCATCTGAATGCCCTCCCTTTGCTATTCCTTGTGCAGTTGGCAGACCGCACTTCCATTATAGCAAAGGGAGTTTTTCTTGTTTATCGCCATAGGCTTTTTTGTACCACTCGCCTAGCGAGTGGTTTTAGGCTACAAAAAAGTGGATGCCCTTCCGGCATCCACTTTTTCTGCTTTTCTGCTTTTGTTGTACCCTTGCCGGCACGTCGGGGGTTCAGGACAGCTCCAGCCGCTGCACAGCGCCCAAGGCCTCCAGCTCCGCCGGGTCGTGGGTGACGAACAGCACCGTCCTTCCGGCGCACCGGCGGCGGGTATCCGCCATAACGATCTCCTTGGTCTCCTGATCCAGGCCCTTAAAGGGTTCGTCCAGGAACAGCAGGTCGTACTCTGCCAACAGGGCCCGGAGAATGGCCACCCGGCGGCGCATCCCGCCGGACAGCTCCCGGGCGGGCTGGCGCTGACAGTCCGTCAGTCCCACGGCCGCCAGAGCCTCTGCAGCCGCCGTCCGGCTCAAAGCCGGGGTCACCAGGCGGAGATTGGAGACCGGATTCAGGTTCTCGCACAGCCGGTCCTCCTGGAACACCGCGCTCAGGCGCAGGCCCTCCAAGCCCGTGATGGTCCCCCGGTCCGGCGTCTCCAGTCCCATGAGGATCCGCAGCAGGGTGGTCTTGCCCGCACCGGAGGGGGCCATGAGTCCGGTGACCTGTCCCGCCGGCAGAGCGGCGGAAAAGTCCCGGAGGACCTGTTTCCCGTCAAAGGCCTTGCACAGGCCCCGGATCACAATATCCTGCATGGCTCACATCCTCTCCAGGGCGCGTTCTCCCCGCTTCAACAGAGCCAGGAATACCTTTTCAAATATCAGGCTCACCAGCACGATCACCAGCGTCCAGGCAAACAGGTCCGGCGTGTTCAGATAGATTTTGGCCTGCTGGAGCTGTTCGCCGATGGAGCCGTCTGGCATACCAATGACCTCGGCGGCGATGCCGGACTTCCAGCACAATCCCAGGGCGGAGCCGCAGGCCGACCGGAAGTATGGGAGCACCTGGGGCAGATACACGTAGCGGATGCCGCGGAGTGCGGGGACGCGGAACACCCGGGCCATCTCCAGCAGCTGCGGATCGGCGGCCCGGATGCCGCTCAACAGATTGGTATAGAGGACCGGCAGGACGATCAGGAAGGAGATCAGCACCGCCAGATTCTTGGAGGAAAACAGGATCAGCGCCAGAATGATAAAGGAGGCCACCGGAATGGACTTGATGGCCAGGAGGGCTGGCGCCAGCAGCTCCTCCACCCGGCGGAACCGGGCGGACAGAGCCGCCAGCAGGGTCCCGGCTGCTACTCCCAGCAGGAAACCCGCTGTGATGCGCACCAGGGAATACCCGATGGCGCCCCAAAAATCCAGCGTGGGAACCAGTTCCGTCAGCCGCGCAAGCACAGTGAGCGGGGAGACCAGGATGATGCGCTGATCAATGGCCATGGCACCCGCCTGCCACAGGAGCAGCCAGAAGAGTACAGCCCAGGCCCGTATGGTTCGGCGGCCTTTCATGGAAGTCAGCGGCTGAAGTAGAAGGCGTCGTCAGGCAGGGCGCCGCCCACGGACTGAGGATTCTGCTCAAACAGGACCGACAGGTAGCCGGACAGCTTCTCCTTCATCTCGTCCCCCTCAATGAAGACGATGTTGCACTCCGGCAGGGCCTTCTGAGCCACCTCGGCGGTGACGATCTCATACTGGCCCACCATCTGGGCGGCCTCCTCCACGTTGGAGTTGACATAGTCCACCGACTCCTGATAGCGGTCCAGGAAGGCGGATACCACCTCCGGATGCTCCTCTGCAAAGGTGGTCCGGGCCACCACCACGCCGGTGACCAGGGTGGAGGGCGTCTCGCTGTCAGCCTGAAGGGCGTCCCACTCCTCCGTCAGATCCAGAGCCACCCGCAGGTTCTCGCTCTGGGCCTGGGCGGTGGTGACAAAGGGCTGGGGCAGCATGGCGATGGCGTTCTCCTCCGCCATCAGGGCGGAGAGGCACTCCGCCTGTTCGCTCTTCCACTCAATGGTCACATCAGTGGAGGGGTCGATGCCGTTCTGGGTCAGCACATAATTGAGGGCGGCCTCCGGCGTGTTTCCCTTGCCGCTGGCGTAAATGGTCTTGCCCCGGAGATCCTCCACGGAGTGTACCGTGTCCCCGCTCTCCACGATGTAGAGCACGCCCAGCGTATTGATGGCCAGCACCTGCACGCCGCCCTCGGTGTTGTTGTAGAGGACAGAGGCAAGGTTGGCAGGGACGGCGGCGATATCCGTGGTCCCCTGCGCCAGGGCGGCAGACACCTCATCGGTGGCGGACGTAATAGTAAAATGATAGATGTTACCAGAGGAAACTACATTCTCGTATTCCTCTTTCAGTTGGTCAGTGAATTCTTCGACCGGTTCACTATCGGCCATCATCTTGACCATGCCCATGGCGGTAGGGCCTTTCAGGGCCATAACATTGACATCAAGCGAATCCACCGTTTCCTGAGAGGACCCTGGCTCCGTCACCTCGGAGGGCGTACTGCTCGAACCAGGCGTTTCCGAGGTGCCGGCATCCCCGGCGGTGGAGCAGCCCGCCAGCAGCGCGGCGGACAGGGACAGGACGCAGAGCAGAGAGAGCAATTTTTTCATACCGTTTTTCCTTTCAATTTGTTTCTTATTTTGTGTTTGAGGGATGATAGAGCAGTTCTTCCAGCAAAGGACGATCTTCAACCGTGATGGAATTCCCATCCACTGAAACCGCTCCCATAGATTGAAGGACAGACAACTCTCGGAAAAGGGCGGCACGGCTCATCCCTAGACGGCGGGCCAGATCCTCCCGAGATCCGGCGAGCCTTACCACGCCCTTCTCATCCTGCCGCTCCAGGAGATGGGCAATGAGGCGGCCGCGGCAGGACTGCATCGTAAGCAGCTCGATGCGCCGGAGCAGGAATTGGAGCTTCCGGTTGCACAGGGCCGCGTAGCGCATGGCAAGCCCGGCGTCCCGTTCCATGCAGGCGAGAAGGACCGCCTTGGGGATATACAGAACCTCAGTCTCCTCCCCGCACCGCAATACCGTCTCCAGCTCCGTATCTGCCAGCAGATTACAGACGCCGAAACACTCCCCCGCAGTCAGGGCATTGAGCTGCACATCCTTGCCATCCAGTGCCACGGAATAGACCTCCACCCGTCCGGACACGATCATCCCCACGGATGAGACGCCGCCCGGCCTGTCACTGATGATCTGGCCCGCGCGGAACCTCTTTGCGGTTACCTGTTCCGGCGGCAGGGATGCGCCCGCCAAAAAGGGGGACGACGTCAGCTTTTCCTGTAAGACAGCTTGCTCCAAATCACACCCCTCCTTTGGTTAGCAATAACTAACCTACCGCTATATTCTACCCTGAACCCACACCGCAAGTCAAGAAAAAAGGTTGCCGGCCAGTCTCACCTGATACTGACAAGCTCTCGTTCTCTGTGGTAAGCTATCGCTAACAAAAATTCGCTTTGAGATCGGAGGCTCACAATGCCGCGTCAAGTGCTCCTTTTCTCCGGCGCTTCCGCCGTGGGAAAGACTTCTGTTCTGAAAAGCCTGCTCCCGCTGCTGGCCCACGGCGGCATGGCGCCCTGCGTGTGCAAGATCGACTGTCTGAAAACCGGGGACGCGGATGTCTTTCAAAGCCTGGGGCTTCCCTGTGTCACCGGTTTGAGCGGGGATATCTGCCCTGACCATTTCCTTGTCTCTAATCTGTCGGAGCTGTGGGGGTGGGCGGACCGCCTGGGGCGGGACGCCCTGGTCATTGAAACGGCCGGACTGTGCCACCGCTGCTCCCCGGCTACGGAGCACATGGCCGCTGGCTGTGTGCTGGACTGCACCGCCAGCTGCAGGGCGCCGGGGCAGCTGGGTCCCATGCTCACTCAGGCGGACTTTGTGGTGCTCACCAAGATCGACATGGTGTCCCAGGCGGAGCTGGAGATCATCTCCTGGAAGATCCGCATCCTCAACCCGTCCGCGGCACTGTTCCCAGTGGACGGGCTGGCCGGTTACGGCACGGATCTGCTGGCACAGTGGCTGCTGGCCCGGCCGGTATGCACCGGTTTCGAGAGGGACGCCCTCCGACACACCATGCCCAGCGGCGTATGCTCCTACTGCGTAGGCGAGCGGCGGGTGGGCAGCGCGTTCCAGCAGGGCGTGGTGGGCAAAATTTCCTTTGAGGAGGCGCCGGTATGCGGAGTGTGACCATCCTGGCCGGCTGCGGGAAAGACGGCCGACCGGAGCCCTTTGACTCCATATCCCTGGAACGCGGGGGGCTATACACCATTGTTGGCAACACCGGCTCCGGAAAGTCCCGGTTCATCAAGGACATCGAGCAACTGGCCTGCGGAGACTCCATCACAGGCCGCCGGGTCCTGCTGGACGGAGTGCCGGTCCCACTGGCAGAGCGGCAGAGCACATCCGCCCATCTGGTGGCCCATTTGGGCCAGAATATGCGCTTTGTGCTGGATGTCAGTGTGGAGGAGTTTCTTCAACTCCACGCCCGCTGCCGTGACCGGAGGGCAGCCCCGGCAGAAGTTCTGGCTCTTGCCAATGAAATCACCCCAGAACCGGTGGCTCTCCGGCAGGGGCTGAACCAGCTCAGCGGCGGCCAGTCCCGTGCGCTGATGATTGCGGATATCGCCCTGATCTGTGACAGCCCTATTGTCCTCATTGACGAGATTGAAAACGCGGGCATCGACAAGGAGCGGGCGCTGGGCCTGCTTCAGAAGAGCGACAAGCTGGTGCTGGTTGTCACCCACGATCCCCACACAGCCCTGATGGCCCGGCGGCGCATCGTCCTGGTCGGCGGCGCGGTGACCGCCGTGGTGGAGCGCACCGCCGGAGAGGCTTCCCTCTATGAAGCGCTGGGCAGGGCTTATAGGGAGCAGCGGCGCTATCAGACTCAACTGCGGAAAGGAGCCTGTCTGGCATGACGTCTATTTTGCTCTATTGGAACCACATCTGCGTCCTGCACCGCCAGGAGAAGGCTTTCCTGGAGGACCTGGCCCAACGGCTATGGGGGGACGGCATCCGGCTGGAGGTGCGCTATTTCGGTCTGGGCTATCCGGAGCATATGTCCGAGTACCTGGCCCGGCCGGATGCCATACTTCCGGACCTCATCGTTTCCGCCGATCTGGAGGTGTTTGAGGATCTGCGGATTTTCTCCAAATTTAAGTCGGATCTCTATCCGGCGGCCGACTGGATCCCGCTGCGGCAGAGTCCCATGCTGAACGCGGTACAGCGGAGCCCCTGTCTTCTGCCCTTTGTCTCCATCCCGCTGGTGTACTATACCCGGGAGCCGGAGGCCTGTGCCAAGACCTCTCTGCCGGATTGGCGCGGGCTAGCTTTCGGGGGCATCAACAATTCCGCGGCAAAAACGGTGGTAAAGTCCGTGTGGGAGCGGTGGGGCCAGGTGGCCGCCGCCAAGCTCCTGGGGGAGAGTCTGGTGGCCGATATGCCAATCGGGGCCTTTCAGGCGGTGCGTCAGGGGCAGACCAGCACCGCCCTGGTTCCCTCCCTCTATGCCCTCCGAGCGGACGGCCGGGAGACCTTTCTCCGCGTCCCCCAGGAGGGGCCGGTCCTGATCCCCTCTTATCTCTGTGCCCGCGCTTCTGCGCCGGAGTGGGCGGCCCGCCGGGTGGCAGAGCGCATTCTCTCCCGTGAGCTTTGCGATTTCTATGCGGCAAACGGGGATCTGATCGTCTACCCCGCCTGCACCGGGCGGCGCAGCGGACAGGAGGCCGATTACGCCCTCTGTCCATCCGCTGCATGGCTGGAACATCTTTCTCATGTGGATTTCTACCGGCTCTATTGCACCAAACTGCCTTCCGCAATCGAGTTTGCCTACGCCTGACAGAAACAGAAGGAGCTTCCCGTTTATGGTTGGGAAACTCCTGCTCTTTACTTCACTTCAACCGCTCCCAGGTGGCCACTGCCTAGGAAACCCGGAATATCCTGTGCGCCGAGTGGAACACGGACTTACGGATGGCGGAAACCGCGGAGAAGGTAGGCTATAAAAACCTGAGCAAATTGGCGGCAGTCCTTATCAAGCAGTTCGGCTGTCCGCCACTGGAGCATCACAGAAGGGCACGGCTCGAATGAGCTGTGCCCTTCCTCTTGCAAGTCGGTTTCGATTTTATAGGGGCCTGCCGCTGTTATCGTTCCAGCATCCGGTCGTTCCAGTTCAGAATCAAGTCCAGCATATATTTAGTGTTGCCCATGTTGCAGTGGGCCTGGCCGTTCAGCGCCCGACCGGGCACCGCAAACTCCAGGGAGCGGGTGTTTTTCAGCAGGTCGATCTCCTGCTTGTAGAGGCCAAAGTCCACCAGCAGGTCCTCCCGGGCGCTGAGGAGCAGTACATCCTGAGTAATTTGCTCCGCCACCGGCTCCATGGTGAAGGCCCGGGCCTTTTGCAGATATTCATACACGTCGGAAGTGCCGTAGGCGTAGTTGGAGTGCTGGATGGACCAGCGGAACAGCGGCTCCCGCTCCGCCAGGCCGGCGTAGAGGTCCAGGATAGCCTCCCGGTTGTTCTCGTCCAGCCAGTGCTCCAGTTTCGCCCGGATCTCCGCCGGCTTGTCCGCCATCAACGCGCCATAGATGCTGGGCAGCACGCTCCAGGACACCACACGCCGGATACGCGGTTCCATGGCCGCCGCCCGCATGCAAAGCTCCCCGCCCAGAGAGACGCCGATGATGGTCACATTGTCTGCCCCATAGTGGTTCAGCACCGCACCCACCGGCTTCTCCCACTCCGGCGTGAAGGTCAGGCCGGATTTCCGCAGGGCCGCTCCCTGGCCGGGACCCTCAAAGGCCAGCACTGTATAGCCGCCTTGGGCCAAATACAGTAGGGCGTCGGTGAACTCCTCCAGCAGGGAGTCGTTGCCGCCATGGAACAGGATGGTGCCCTTGGAGGCGCCGTCGGGAAGAACGCGCCAGCAGGGCAGAACGCCGCCCTCATAGGGCACCTCCTCCCGATAGATGGGACCACCCTTCTCCGCAAACAAATGGGCGAAGTGTGTATAGAAGATCTCCCTGGCCCGGTCATAGACGGCATGGCACTCCGGGGTGTCCGGCACCATGAAGAACTCCGCCATTCGGAGATACCCGGCGGCGGCCGCCCAGTCCGCCCGGGCCTCCGCCTGGGCGGAGAGCTCCTTTAAGACCCGCTCCCAGGAGGGGAAGTCCGTGATCTCCCCGCCCCGGGCCTGGACCTCTGCCGGATCGCCATGGTTCCACATGACCACTCGATTGAGCTGGAAGTCAAAGAGCGGATGGTCGTTGAAGTGATAACTCCCCTCAGGAAAAGTAATGACAGACATGGCAAATGCCCCTTTCTTCTTGTAAGATAGGGGCATTGTAACAGGGGCCTGTCTCATTTACTTCTGTTCATCTGCTGTTTTGGTCCGGCCCAGGCCGGCCAGGAAAATCTGCTTCACCTCTGTCATGGACATACCGTACAACTTCCGGCTGGTGTCCGCCATGTGGGAGGGAGTGGCAAAGCCCGCATCCATGCAGACCTGGGTGAGGGAGCGTCCCGTCTCCAGCAGATAGAAGGCCCGTTCCAGCTTCAGGTTTGCCAGATAGAGATGGGGAGAGATTCCCGTATCCCGCCGGAACAGATGGGTCAGGCGGCTGGGAGACAGGTGGACGGCCCGGGCCACTTCCCGGATGGTCAGCTGCTCCAGGGCGGGGGTTGCTTTCATGTAGGCGGCCGCCTCCAGTATCCGCGGATCCTCCGCAGAGGTACGTTGCTCCTGCAATCCGAGCAGCCGCTCGGTTTCGGCAGCGGCGGCGGCCGCATCCGCCTCCGTGCGCACATCCCGCCACCGCTCCCCTACCTCGGAGGAAACAGACGTATCCAGTGTCCGCCAGGGAGCGCCCCGCAAAAGGGTGTGCTTCACACAGCGGCTCATAGGCGTCAGCTCGTCGATGAACACCACCAGAGTCGGGGCCTCGCTCAAAACCGTGTGGGGGACATCAGAGCCGATAGCGATGCCCGCCGCCTCCACGGATACGCCATTCACCAGGGCGGTGAAGGGCCGCTCCATGGCAAACACCAAATGGGCGGCGAAATGCCGGTGCTCCGCCGGAGAGGGATAGCTTGCCTGGATGTAGTAGCAGTCACTGACACGGAAAATAAAGGGTTCGTTCATCAGGATCTCACCCCGTTTCTGGCTTGAAACTCCATCCGCACGATTTGCAGCTTCATCGGCCCGTCGGCGATCCCGGCCAACAAACGATGGATATTACGGATTCCCGGACCCCGCAAATCCTGATAGCCCAGCATATAACCCCGACTGGATATGGAGATGCGGTTCGACCAGGACGTCAATTCCTTCTCCGCATCCCGGACGGAGAAATACGCCCCCACATCCCGGATACCCGCCTGCTTGACCCAGGTTTTCAGCATCAGCTTCACCGCCGCCGGGCCGGCGGCGTCAAATACCAGCCGCCCGTCCGGAAACCGTTCCGCCATGGCCGCGCAGAGGGCGCGCACCTGCTCCGTCCGAAAGTAGTAAAACACGCCGGCGGCAAAGAACACCGCCCCGTCCTCTGCCGGCGTGTCGATGGCATCGAACCAGGAGAAGTCGTTCAGGTCGGCGGCAAGGTTCTTCTCCCGTTCCTCAGCGGGGAGCAGCGCCTCCCGCACCACCATGACGTCGGGCAGGTCGATGTTATAGATGTAGCACTGCCCGTTGTCACAAGCCCGGCCTGTCTGGTCCAAGCCGCAGCCCAGATTGACCACGGCGGCCTTGGGATGGGTGCTCAGGTAGTCCCGCACCTCAAAGGCCAGGTCGCCCTGGCGCATGGCCACCTCCAGAGCGCCGAAGATCTGCATGAGGCTGTCGGATTTCCTCTCCAAAGCGGAAAAATCGTAGTCAATCCTCTCCAACAGCTCCGACGCCGTCTGGTCGGCAAACAGCTGGGGAAACTTCCGGGAACACAGTGCCCGGCCATACAGGGGGATCACCAGCGTCTCCTGGATGGAGTTCTTTTGAATGGGATACCGCATGGCCTCTCACTTCCTGCCAACCAGCAGGGTGGAGCCGGAGAGGAACAGGCGCTTTCCCTCCCCGCGGGTCATGAAGGTCCCGTCTGCCGTAGGGAGCAGCCGCGCCTCTTGGAAGCCCTCCTCCCGCAGTTTGCGGAGAAAATCGACCATATCCCCATACCGGGAGGGCTCCATCAGGTCATGAATGGCAAAGATACCGCCCTTCTTCAGCACCCGCAACGTCTCCCGCAGCAGCGCCTGCTTGTCCGCGCCGGTGATGTTGTGGTAGACATAGTTGCTGGTCACTGCGTCAAAGGTCTCGTCCGGGAAATCCAGATGGCGGGCATCGCCCTTCTGGAAGGCGACATTGTCCACTCCCTCGGCCTGAGCGTTCCGCTCACAAAGTTTCCGGCTGTAGGAGGCGTATTCCACACCCCAGCGGTCGATGCCCACCATGCGGCCCTGGGGGTTCCGTTTGGCACAGGCGATGGTCAGCGCCCCGCTGCCGCATCCCACGTCCAGGCCCACGCCGCCCTCCGGGAGCACGATGGATGCGGCGACGCCCTCGATGATCTGCCGGGACAACTGCCGCCCGCCCTCGTAGGAAAACATCGCCCGGGCGTACAGGCTCCACGCCGCCCCCGCCAGACATCCCACAGCGCCCAGGCCCAGGACTGCTCCGGCAAGATGCTTTGCCGTCCGGCCCATGGGCAACCGTGATCTGACTGCAGCCGCGCTTCCCGCCGCCAGTACGCCGGTGGCGGTTCCCAGCCCCACGATCATGCCCCTGGGCATCCAATTCCGATAATCTGGCTTCATGGTCGTCTCCCCTTCCGGATTCATCTGCGGAGGACATGGAGATCCTGCTCCCCAGAGCAGTGAGCCCCTGCCCAGGTTTCTATGCGGGTGATACCGGTCCTCCAGGCGTACTTCACAATCTGTTTTCCAAATTGGCAGATCCTTGATGCCTTTGTTATTTCTCACTCTTCCGCATTAGGCTGGTTCTCCTGTCCATGACGGTGCCGCCCGCAGCAATGTCCGCCGCTGTGATGGCCGCAGCAGCAGCCCCCGTCCGGGTCGGTGGGGTCCAGGTGCAGGAGGTCCACCTTGACGGTGCTCTCCTGGGTGTCCATTTGATTCAAATGATCCATCATAGCATTTACTCCTTCGGAACTTTTCACTATCAAGCATTGCATTTGCTTATAGTTAGTTATTGCTAACCATAGGGTAATTATATAAAACTGCCCCCCGGCTGTCAAGAAACAAACTGCCGCAGGGCAAAAATACATTCCTGCGGCAATCGGTTATTTTCTTTTGGGATTTTTGGGAAACCACCCGCGCTCCACCCGCTTGGCCTGCTCCTTCAGCTCCCGGATGCTCCACAGGCAGCCGGCGCCCAGCAGCCCCAAAAGGATGGACAAGATCCCCTGGATCAAAAGGGCCGTCAGCAGGCAGAGCAGGCCGGCGATCAGGAACACCGGCCAGACCCGCTGGGTGAAGCGGTACTCGCACCAGATCACCAGGGGGTGGAACGCCCCGATCACCAGCAGCGACGCGGCGCCCACGACAACGCCTTCCCAGTTCAGTTCCATCGACATCACCTCGCGGACATCATATCACAGAAAAACAAATGTGGAAACCCACGAGCTGTCATTTCTCCTCAATCGCCTGCGTCAGCAGTCAAAAATCACATTACTGTGGTAGCACAACTGCCTCTTGACATCAAGGTTCCGCTGTGCTAAATTGATAATCAGATTATCGGTAATCTGATTATCTTCCAAGGAGGCGATTGCATGGCAGTGGCGGACCGCTCCATTGATCCCCGGATCCTGGAGAGCGCCCGAACAGAGTTCCTGGCAAGCGGCTTTGAAAAAGCGTCCCTTAAGACCATCTGCGAGGGGGCCGGAGTCACCACAGGAGCGCTGTATAAGCGCTACAAGGGAAAGGAGGAGCTGTTCTGTGCGGTGGTGGAACAGACGGTGTCGGACCTGTACGAAGTGGCCCATGCCCGGGGGGATAAGGACCCCACGGCCATGTCCAACCAGGAACTGATCAAGGCGTGGGACATGGATGGGGCGGACATGATGTGGTGGTTCCGTTTCCTCTACGACCGGCGGGACGACTTCTATCTGCTGCTCTCCTGCTCCCAGGGGACCCGGTACGCCAACTTCCCCCACGACTGGGTGGAACTTCTGACGAAGGCCACCAGCGCCTATCTGGCGGAGGCCCAGCGGCGTGGCCTGTGTCGGAACGATGTAGAACCGGCGGAGCTGCACATCCTGCTGTCTGCTTTCTGGACCACGATTTATGAGCCCTTCATCCATCACTTCACCTGGGAACAGATCGAGGCCCATTGCCGGATCGTCTGCGGTCTGTTCAACTGGCATGGCGCGCTGCATTTTCAGAAATAGGGAAAGCCTCTCCAGCGGAGAGGTTTTTCACCGGCCAAGAGTTAGCGTTAACTAATCTCAAAAAAAGGAGGTTCGACTGTGTTTCAAAAAGTTTTGGAGTATGCGGGCGAGTATCGGAAGACCACTTATCTCTCTATGGCGGTGATGCTCATCGGCATCGTCATGAATGTGCTCCCCTTCCTGTTCATCTACCAACTGATCCGGCCCCTGCTACTGGGGGAATCGCTGGAGCTGGGATACGCGGCGTGGCGGGTGGCGGCCATCGCCGTCTGCGGGGTCCTATACGCTGTCCTATATGTAAAGGGCCTGTCCCTCTCCCACCGGGCGGCCTACAACACCCTGAAAAACCTGCGGGCTTCCCTCCAGGGAAAGCTGGAGCGGCAGCCCCTGGGCGTGATCCAGGAGAAGGGCGTGGGCGCCTTGAAGAAGATGTTCATTGACGACATCGACTCCATCGAGCTGCTGCTGGCCCATGCCCTGCCGGAGGGGCTGGCCAATCTGGCGGTGCCCGCCTTCGTCTTTCTCGCCATGTTCTTTGTGGACTGGAAGCTGGCGCTGCTCTCCCTGTGCGCGCTGCCCCTGGGGCTGGTGTCCATGATGGCCATGTACCGCGCCGGCACCAGCAAGATGGGGGCCTACTACGCCTCCGCCCAGAAGATGAACAACACCATCGTGGAGTACATCAACGGCATGGAGGTGGTGAAGGTCTTCAACCGGGATGGTGAGTCCTACCAGCGTTTCGAGCAGGACGTGCGGGGCTACCGGGACTTCACCCTGGCCTGGTACAAGGTCTGCTGGCCCTGGATGGCCCTCTACAACAGCATCCTGCCCTGTGTGGCCCTGTTCACTCTGCCTGTCGGGGCGTACCTGGTCCTGCGGGGATATTCCACCCTGCCGGATTTCGCCCTGGTGCTGTGCATGTCCTTCGGCGTGGGTGCGCCCCTGCTGCGGGCGCTGGGGTTTATGTCCACCCTGCCCCAGATCAACTACAAGATCACTGCGCTGGAGCAGCTGATGGGCGCACCGGCTCTGGAGCAGACAGAGGTAGGCTTCTCTGGTGAGGATCACTCCGTTTCCTTTGAGGATGTCCGCTTTGCCTATCAGGAGGACGAGGTGCTCCACGGCGTCTCCCTCACCGCGCCGGAGGGGAGCCTCACCGCCCTGGTGGGGGAGTCGGGCAGCGGCAAGTCCACCCTGGCCAAGCTCCTGGTCCACTACTACGATGTGACCGGCGGGAGCATCCGCGTGGGCGGCCAGGACATCCGGGAGATGAGCGTGGAGGCCCTCAACGACCAGATCTCCTATGTGGCCCAGGAGCAGTTCCTGTTCAACATGAGCCTGCTGGAGAACATCCGCCTGGGCCGCCCGGAGGCCACGGACCAGGAAGTGCTGGCTGCGGCGGAGAAGGCCCAGTGCGGGGAGTTCCTCGCCCGGCTGGAGCACGGCATCCACACCATGGCCGGGGACGGGGGCAAGATGCTCTCCGGCGGGGAGCGGCAGCGCATTTCCCTGGCCCGGGCAATCCTGAAAAACGCCCCCATCGTGGTCCTGGACGAGGCCACCGCTTTCATGGACCCGGAGAACGAGGAGAAGATGAATGAGGCCATCGCTGAAGTGATCCGGGGCAAGACGGTCCTCGTCATCGCCCACCGGCTCCACTCCATTGTGAATGCAGACCAGATCTGTGTGCTGGAGCAGGGCACCGTGGCCGATGTGGGCACCCACGGGGAGCTGCTTGGCCGCTGCCCGGCGTACCAAAAGCTCTGGCAGGCTGCGGAGGACAGCGCCCAATGGGGCGTGAATCAGAGAGGAGGTGCGGTACAATGATCCAACTGATGAAACGGATTCTGGCGGTATCCGGCCGGTACAAGGGGCGGATCCAAATCGCCTTTGTCTTTTCATTCCTGAAATCCCTGCTGGCCAAGGCGCCGATCATGCTGGCGTTCCTGGTGCTCTCCAGCTTTTACGAGGGGACCATCACCGCCGGCGACTGCCTCTGGTACGGGGTCGCCATGGCGGTCTGCGTTTTGCTGCAGGTCCTCTTCCACCACATCGCCGACCGTCTCCAGTCCGCGGCAGGCTTCCTGGTGTTCTCGGACATGCGGATGGAGCTGGGTGCCCACCTGCGGCGGATGCCCATGGGCTACTTCACCGAGGGCAACATTGGCAAAATCAGCTCCGTCCTTTCCTCCGACATGGTGTTCATTGAGGAAAACTGCATGACCGTACTGGCGGACATGATGAGCTACATTTTTGCCCAAGCCATCCTGGTGGTCTTCCTGCTCTGCTTTGACCTCTGGATCGGCCTGGCAGCCCTTGCGATCATCGGCATCGTGCTGCTCATTGCCCGGGGCATGAAGCGTGAGGCCCTCCAGGACTCCGTGGCGCGGCAGGAGCAGAACGAGAATCTCACCGAGGCGGTGCTGGACTTCGTGGAAGGCATCGGGATCATCAAGACCTATAATCTGCTGGGAGAAAAGTCCCGGGAGCTGACGGACAACTTCCAGCGGAGCTGCGACACCAATCTCCAGTTTGAGGAGGACCACTCCCCCTGGCAGCTGCGGCTGAACCTGGCCTACGGCCTGGGGGCTGCGGCTATCACGGCCATTGCCCTGGCGCTGGAGAGCGCCGGGCTCATGAGCGTCCCCTATTTGGTGGGCATCATGCTTTTTGTCTTTGACCTGTTCGGCCCCATCAAGGCCCTGTATACCCAGGCCACCCGGCTGACCGTCATGAACAGCTGCATGGACCGGATCGAGGAGGTCTTTCACGAGCCGGAGCTGCCGGACGACGGCCGGGACTCCATCCCGGAGACCGGCGAAGCCCCGGAGGTGGAGTTCCAGCATGTGCGCTTTGCCTACGGGGAGAAAGAGGTATTGCACGACATCTCCTTCTACCTGCCCCGGCGCCAAATGCTGGCCCTGGTGGGGCCCTCCGGCGGGGGCAAATCCACCATCGCCAACCTGCTCACCCGTTTCTGGGACGTGAAGGACGGACGGGTGCTGGTCCGGGGGAAGGACGTGCGGGAGGTGAAACTGGCCGACCTGATGGACCACATCAGCATGGTGTTCCAGCGGGTCTACCTCTTCCAAGACACCATCTACAACAACATCGCCATGGGCCGACCAGACGCCACTCGGGAGGAAGTGCTGGAGGCGGCCCGCAAGGCCCGGTGCTACGACTTTGTGATGGCTCTGCCCGATGGGTTTGACACGGTGATCGGCGAGGGCGGGGCAAGCCTCTCCGGCGGGGAGCGGCAGCGGATCTCCATCGCCCGCTGCATCCTGAAGGACGCCCCTATCGTTATTCTGGACGAGGCCACTGCCAGCGTGGACGCGGACAACGAGAGCTACATCCAGCAGGCCATCTCGGAGTTGGTGAAGGGCAAGACCCTGCTGGTTATCGCCCACCGGCTGAACACCATCCGGGGCGCCGACCAGATCCTGGTCATCTCGAATGGAGAGATCGCCCAGCGGGGCACCCACCAGTCGCTGATGGAGGAGGATGGCATTTACCGGAACTTCGTCACGGTGCGACAGCAGAGCCGGGGGTGGAACCGCAAAGCCGGCGCATAGCAAAAGAACATATTCCCGGGACGCAGTGTCGAAAGGACACTGCGTCCTTTTTTCCTGCACAGGGCTTGACAAAGGGAATGTCGCGTGCTATATTCAAAACACCGTTTTAAAACATTGTTATGAATATAGTTTGAAAGAAGGTGACCGTATGGCGAAGCAGAAGCCCGGCGTCTATGATCGTGTTCTGGAGTGCGCCAAGGAGGAGTTCTTGTCCAAGGGGTTTCTGGACGCATCCCTGCGGACCATTGCCCAGGAGGCAGGCACCAGCACCGGGTCCATCTACACCCGCTTTGGGGACAAGGAGGGTCTGTTTCGGGCCATCGTGGAGCCGGTGGTGGATGAGTTCCGGGCCATGTTCCGGGAGATTCAGGAGAGCTTCCATCAGCTGGACAACGAAACGCAGCGGGCGGAGATGGGCCAGTACACCGCCCGCCACCAGATGGACCTGCTGGACTACATCTACGACCACTTCGACGTGTTCCGCCTCCTGCTGGATGGGGCGCACGGCACCCGGTTTGCCTGTTTTCTGGACGAGCTGGTGGACATCGAGGTGGAGTACACCTACCAGTACATGGAGGTCATCGGCTGCGAGAGCGTGAAGTCCGGTCAGGTAACGGAGGAGTTCATCCACATCATCGTCACCGCCTATTTCAACGGGATGTTCGAGGTGGTGCGCCACAACATGGACCGCGCCGCAGCTCGCCGCTATGTGAAGATGCTCAACGACTACCATATGGCGGGCTTCGGCACTGTGTTCGATCCCCAGCCCTGAATCAAGCAGGCTGTCGCCCCCTTCTGGGCGCAGCCTTTTGATTTCACGATAAGTTAGCAAATACTAACCAAACAAGGAGGAATTCACAATGAACCAACAAAGTCCCATGCTCAGGCTGTGGGAACTGGGGGCGGAGCAGCACGGCAGCTTGATCCGGGCGATCCTGTCCGCTGTGGTGGGGGTGCTGTGCGGCATGGCTCCTTACTTCGCCGCCGCCCAGATCATTCTCGGCCTGCTGTCCGGCAGACAGGAATTCTCGTTCTACCTGACCTGGTGCGCCGTGGCCCTGGCAGGGTTCCTACTGCGGGCCAGCCTGTATTCCCTGGCCCTGTCCATCTCCCACAAGGCTACCTTCTCCATTCTGAAGTCCATCCGGGAGAAAATTTTGGAGAAACTCCCCAGAATGCCTCTCGGCACCATCCTGGATACCTCCAGCGGCCAGATGAAGCAGGTCATCATTGACCAGGTGGAGAGCATGGAGCGGCCCCTGGCCCATCTATTGCCGGAGATGACCGCCAACGTGCTTGGGCCGGTGTGCATCCTCGTCTACCTGTTCATATTGGACTGGAGGATGGCCCTGCTGAGCCTGGTGTCCATCCCGGTGGGCATGGCCTTCATGATGGCGGTGATGGCCAACTACGGCAAGCAGTACGAGGGCTCCGTCAAGACCACCCAGGCCATGAACAGCGCCATCGTGGAGTACATCGGCGGCATTGAGGTCATCAAGGCCTTCAATCAGGGGAAGCAGTCCTACGCCCGGTTTTCCGACAGCGTAAAGGCCAACGCCTCCTACTTCTACCACTGGATGAAAAGCTGCCAGCTGCCCATCTCCCTGTCCAAGGCCATCTCCCCCACCACCATGATCACCATTTTGCCGGTGGGCTGGCTCCTGTATGCCGGCGGGAGCCTGCCGGTGGAGACCTTCATCACCACCATCGTGCTGTCCCTGGGCATCGCCGGACCGCTGCTCTCCGCCATGGACTTTGTGGATAGTCTGGCTAAGGTAGGCACCATCGTGGGCTCAGTGGACGAGATTTTGAACGGTGAGGAGCAAGACCACGGGAACGCCCCGGTGCAGTTCCAGGGGCGGGACATCGCCCTCTCCCATGTGTCCTTCGGCTACCACGCGGACAAGGAGGTCCTCCACGACGTGTCCCTCACCATCCCCGCCGGCACCATGACTGCCTTTGTGGGCCCCTCCGGCTCCGGCAAGTCCACCATCGCCAAACTGATCGCCGGGTTCTGGGATGTGTCCGCCGGTACCATCACCCTGGGCGGGCAGGATCTGAAGAAAATCCCGCTGCCTCAACTCTATGACCAGGTGGCCTTTGTGTCCCAGGACAACTACCTCTTTGACGAGAGCGTCCGGGAGAACATCCGCATGGGCCGCCCCAATGCCACCGACCAGGAGGTGGAGGCTGTGGCGAAGGCCGCCGGGTGCGACGATTTCATTCGGGCCCTGGAACAGGGCTATGACACCATCGTGGGCGGAGGCGGCGCCCACCTCTCCGGCGGCGAGCGGCAGCGCATAGCCATCGCCCGGGCCATGCTGAAGGATGCCCCCATCGTGGTGCTGGATGAGGCCACAGCCTACATTGACCCGGAGAACGAGGCCCTGGTCCAGCGTGCCGTAGGAAAATTAGTGGCGGGCAGGACCGTGCTGGTCATCGCCCACCGCCTGAGCACCATCACCGGCGCGGACCAGATCGTAGTGGTGAACGGCGGACGCATCGAGGCCACCGGCAAGCATGAGAAACTTTTGGAAACCTGCCCCCTCTATCGTGAGATGTGGCAGGCTCACATGGGTGTAAAGGAGGGAGAGCAGGCATGATCGAGGTTTTGAGAAAGATCTGGCGCTTTGCCGGTGAAGAGCAGGGCAATATTCGCAAGTCTATGGTACTGGGGTTCTTTTATGCCATCTTCCACATGTTCCAGATCGCCGCCATCTATGTAGTAGTCCTGGCCCTGGTGGACGGCTCCACTTCTGCCGCCCCGGCCTGGGAGGCCCTGGCCTTGCTGCTGGTCAGTATTCTGGGGCGGGCGATCATGAATCGGTTCAGTCAGCTCCAGCAGACCCACGCCGGGTATTTCATGGCGGCCAACAAGCGCCTAAGCATGGGCGATAAGCTCAAGCGCATCCCCATGGGCTACTTCAATGACCAGAGTTTAGGGGAACTCACCGGCATCGCCACCACCGTCCTGGACGAGGTGGAGAGCGCTGGGGCCATGGTGCTGGTCACCATCCTGGGCGGGCTCATCAACTCCGCCGTCATGCTGCTGTGCGTGCTGTTCTGGGACTGGCGCATCGGCCTGCTGGCTCTGGCCGGGATGGCGCTGTACCTGCTGCTCCTCTCCCGCATGGAGAAACAGTCCGCCAAAATCGCGCCCAAGCGGCAGCGGGACGAGGCCCGGCTGGTAGAGGCGGTTCTGGAGCAGCTCCAGGGCATGAGCGTCATCAAGTCCTTCAACCTCACCGGCAAGGGGGACAAACGGATCCGTCAGGCCCTGGAGGACAGCCGGGAGAACAATCTGGCGGTGGAAAAGCTGTTCACCCCCTACATCTGGGCCCAGGAGATGGCCCTCCACCTGTTCAGTGTGGTGATTTTGGTTGCCGCCGTGTGGCTGTATCTGAACGGCAGCCTGACTCTGGCCAACGCCCTGATGGCGGTGATCATCTCCTTCCTGATCTTCTCCCAGATCCAGTCCGCCGGCAGCGGCGTGTCCGCCCTGCGGCTGGTGGGCAGCTCCATTGACCACGCCAATCAGGTGGACGGCATCCCGGAGATGGACCAGGACGGCGCGGAACTCCATCCGGGATCCCACGACATCGTGTTCGACCATGTAAACTTCTCCTACGGCAGCCGGCCCATCTTGAAGGATGTGTCCCTCACCATCCCGGACAGGACCACCACCGCTATCGTGGGGCCCTCCGGCTCCGGCAAGACCACCCTCTGCAACCTGATCGCCCGGTTCTGGGATGTGGACGGTGGCCTGGTCACCATCGGCGGACGGGATGTGCGGGAGTACACCCTGGAATCCCTGATGAAACAGGTGAGCATGGTGTTCCAGCGGGTGTACCTCTTCCATGACACCATTGAGAACAACATCAAGTTCGGCTGTCCCAACGCTACCCACGAGCAGGTGATGGATGCGGCGAAGAAGGCCTGCTGCCATGACTTCATCTCCGCCCTGCCGGAAGGGTATGACACGGTCATCGGTGAGAGCGGGGCTACCCTGTCTGGTGGTGAGAAGCAGCGGATCTCCATTGCCCGGTGTCTGCTGAAGGATGCTCCCATCGTCATCTTCGACGAGGCCACCGCCAACGTGGACCCGGAGAACGAGGACCAGCTTCAAAAGGCCATGGAGGCTTTGACCCGGGAGAAGACCGTGCTGATGATCGCCCACCGGCTGAAAACCGTCCGCAGCGCCGACCAGATCCTGGTGCTGGATCAGGGCCGCATCGTCCAGCGGGGTACCCACGGGGAGCTGATCGGCCAGGAGGGCATCTACCGGAACTTTGTAACTCAAAGGGCCGAGGCCGGCAAGTGGTCGCTGTAAATCTTTATGAAAAATCAGCGCCAGGCTGCAACAATATTGCGCAGCCTGGCGCTGATCCAGTTATTGTGATGCGAGCCGCTGTTTTCACATAAGCCGGATGCCTGGAACATCCTTCAGCCTCTGCCTCAGCCATCTGCTATATTCAATTTTTTCTTTCCTGCTCTTCGCCATCAATGTCTATTTTATAGCCCATCCCCACCACCGTCTTGATGTATGTCGGATGCCTGGGATCCTCCTCCAGCTTTCTTCGCAGCCGCCAGATGGTATTCTCTACAGAGTTCGTCCCGTGCAGATATTCCTCGCCCCAAGCGGCCTCATAGAGCTGCGCTTTGGAGAACACCTGCCCTGGGGAACTGGCCATGCAGTAGAGCATGGTGTATTCTCCATGGTTGAGGTGTACTTCCTTGCCTGCCATGAACACGCGCCGGTGCTTGTGATAGATCTCCAGCTCTCTGATACGCAGCACGGGGGCGACCGGGGCAGCGATGCTGACCACCTCCGCCCTTTTGCCATTCAGCACGTCCATGACGGCCTGGAACACGCTGCCGTCCGGGTCGGCGGCCCGGATAACGATGATTTCATCCACGATTTCACCCCCAATGGCAAAGGGAGGCGGCCGCCTGCACGGCCACCTCCCTTTGCTGTGCTTACAATTCTGGTTTCGCGGCAGCTTTCAGCCTCTCGAAACTTTCATCACTGATGACGTGCTCGATCCGGCAGGCGTCCCGTTCAGCTGTTGCCGGGTCCACGCCAGCGGCAATCAGCCGGTCGGTAAAGAACCGATGCTTTTCATAGATCTGCTCCGCCACTTCTCGCCCTACATCGGTGAGATGCAGAAAATAGCCCTCGTCCATCGTAAGAAAGCCTCCGTCCCGCAGGGTCGCCACCGCATTGCAGACACTGGGCTTTGTGACCTCCAGGTGCCGGGCTACATCTACAGAGCGCACCATGCCTTTCTGCCTTTGGAGCACCAGAATGGCCTCCAGGTAATCCTCTCCAGATGCGTGGAGTTTCATGGCGTCCTCCCCTCAGGCGGATATTTTTTGCTCTGCCTGCCACATGGCCGCGTACTTCCCGTTCTTGGCCAGCAGCTCCTCATGGATACCGGCCTCTGCGATCTTCCCGTCTGCTACCACCAGGATCTGGTCCGCATTCTTGACAATGGACAGGGTATGGGCAATCATCACCACGGTCTTTTTCTCCTTGAGCAGATTGGCAATGGCCTGTTTCACCGCCAGCTCGTTCTCGATGTCCAGGGACGCCGTGGCCTCGTCCAGCAGCAGAATGGGACTGTTCTTCAAAATGGCCCGGGCAATGGAGATGCGCTGGCGCTCACCGCCGGAGAGCAGATTGCCATTCTCCCCTGTGGGGGTATCATAGCCCTTCTCCATGCTGCGGATAAAGCCGTCGCAGTTGGCCTCCCGGCAAGCCGCCTCGATTTCCCCATCGGTGGCATCAGGGCGTGCGTGGCGGATATTGTCACGGATGGTGTCATCAAAGAGGAACACATCCTGATCCACCATGGAGATCTGCTCCAGCACCCGCTCCGCAGCCACACGGCCCGTGGGCCTGCCGCCGATGGATATGGCGCCGCCGCTCGGCTCATAATATTTGGCGATCAGGTTCAGGATGGTGGACTTGCCGGAACCGGAGTCCCCCACGATGGCGGTGAGCTTCTGGTCTGGCACCGTAAAGGTGGCCTGCTTCAGCACAGGCTCTCCGGGGACATACGCAAAATCCACATGGTCAAAGGTGATCTCATGGGTATCCGTCTGGAACGGCTCCATGCTGCCGCTCTCCTCCGGCTCCTTCATAACGCCCAGGATTTTGCTTTTGGAGATCATCAGGTTTTTGTAGCTGGTGAGGTCCACAAAGATGGTGTTGGCCAGCTTCGCGCAGAACAGGGGCAGCATGCAGATCAGCAGGTAGGACACGGTATCCAGTGTCCCGGCCGCCCATGGCGCATACGCTGCCCAGATGACCAGCGGGCAGGCCAGCCAGGTCAGGATGCTCAGTCCCGCCCCCACCGGGAGCACCTTGGCCTCATACACATAGCTGATGCGGCAGAATGCCCGCATGGCGTCAATGACGGTTCTATTCTTCAGGCCGCCCACACCGTAGGCCCGGAAGGTCTGGATACCGGATACATACTCCACAATGCTGCTGACATTCTCCGCGCAGATGTCGTTCTTCTCCTGGCCGTATTTCCGCACCATGCGGAAGGATAGCCACAGGCCGGGGATCAGCAGCAGATCAGCCGCCAGCAGGATCAGTCCCGCAGGGACGTAGACGGTCATGACAAACACGATCAGCATGATGGACAGAGCGAAGCTCTTCGCCAGGTCACCGATCTTATGGGTCAAAATCTTTTCATAGTTGTTGACGTCGCTGGTGATGGTGTTGATGTAGTCGCCGGTCTGCCCCTGGGTAAACCGGGATAACGGGATGCGTTTGAGATGGTCCCCCATGAAGAGGCGGATGTTCCGGCTGACCTCCGCACCGCCGATTTGGGCCTTGGTATAGCCATAACTGTAAATCAGGATACGGAGCAGGAAGATCCCGGCAATCACCCCGGTCAGCACCAGGGCCTGGTTCATGTCGAACCGACCGGCCCACAGGAACTGCATCACCGCATAGAGCAGCATGAAGAGGCTGCCGGAGAGCATGCCCTCCAACACGGTCCCCGCAACGCCGATATAGAAATTCCGATTCTTCTTCAATACCTCGTGGCCCAGGCCACCCTCTTCGGCTCCTATGGAGCCATTCACCTTGTACTCACGCATTGCCCTCGCCCCCTTCCAGCTGATAGGTGATGTTCCGGGCCTTTTCATAGTCCTCCCAGGCCTTTCGATAGTAGGCATTTTTCTTTCGGACTTCCTCATGGGTTCCGATACAGGTAATCGTGTGGTTTTCCACCACGGCCACCCGGTCGCACAGTTTCAGGGCACTGAGACGGTGGGCCACCACGATGACGGTCTTGCCCTTGCAGAGATTCTGGATGGCTTTGTCGATCTCCATTTGATTTTCCGGGTCGGAGGCGCTGGTGGCCTCGTCCAAAATCAGGATCGGGGCATTTTTCAGGATGGCCCGGGCGATAGCGATGCGCTGCTTTTCGCCGCCGGAGAAGCGGGAGCCGAAGCTGCCCACCTTGGTGTCGTAGCCATCCGGCAGGGACATGATAAAGTCGTCGATCTGTGCCTCTTTCGCGGCCGCCCTCACCTCCTCCAGACTGGCGCTGCTCCCCATGCGGATGTTTTCCAAAACGCTGTCCCGGGTCAGGAAGGTCTTCTGGAACACGATGGCCACGTTTTTCAGAATGGTGTCGTAGTCCAGCTTCTTCACATTTTTCCCGCCAATCAGCACCTCGCCCTCCTGCACATCATAGAACCGGGAAACCAGTTCAATGATGGTGCTCTTGCCGGCGCCGGACCGCCCCACCAGGGCCATACGCTCCCCGTCCTTGATCTTCAGGTTGACGCCCTGCAGCACGTCGGTCTTGCCGTCGTAAGAAAACCGCACATTCCTCAGCTCAATGTCGTGGTTCTCTGGGAAGTCGCTCCCGCCCTGATAGACAGGAATGTCCAGAATCTCTTTTGCCTTGGTAACGGCGCCCAGCACATTGGCGAAGTTTGTCCCCAGTTCCTGAAGGGGCCGGATCTCTGTCAGGTACAGGGAACCCACATAGAGGAACAGCAGAAAGGCGCTGGCCGTCAGGGAGCCTCTCAGGAAAAACATCCCGCCCAGGGGCACGATCAGCAGCATGCCGCACTCGATGATGACCACAAAGGCCGCATAGGGCGGCCCCATCCGCCGGGACGTCTCATTCCACATGGCGTTTTCCTCGTGGATGGCGGAGGAAAACTTTTGAAAGGACTTGCTCCCCATGTTATAGGCTTTGATCAGCTTCATGCCGTTGATGTACTCGATCATGACGGAGTTCAGAGTACTGATGGAGCGGTTGGCCCGGTCCATCAGGTCATCCGTATTGCGGAACATGACCCCCATCACAGCGACGGCCAGGACCAGCGGCACCAGAGAAACCAGCGCCAGGGGGATATTGACGGTCATCAGGTAGGCGAAGACCACCACCGGCCCCACCAGATAGCACACCAGATCCGGCAGGTTGTGGGCCAGGAACAGTTCCAGTTTCTCAATATCCTCGTTCAGCACCGTCTTGATGTCCCCGGTGCGCCGCTCATTCAGCGCCCCCAGGGGCGCCCGGGCCATGTGCTCCGCCACCATGCAGCGCACCTTGAACAGCGCCCCGTAGGCGCCCTTGTGGGCCGCCACCCCGGAGCCGCCGAACAGCACAAAGCGCAGAGTCACCGCCGCCGCGATCATTGCCACGATCCGCACCACCAGTTCCCTGGTACAGGTTCCGTTGAAGGCGGCGTCCATCAGCTGATAGATCCCCATATAGGGGACAACAATGCACAGCCCGCCGGCCGCTGACAAAAAGACTGCCAGAAACAGCCAGACCTTCTGCTCCCCCGCCCAGTGGAGCAGCAGGGCCACACGGTTGACTTTTTTCTGTTTCATCGGTCACCTCTCCTTTCCATTTGAAACAGAGAACAGCTCTCTCAATTTCGGGAGGGCTTCCATGATAACGGGTACATCATCGGGCATCTCGCCCTCGTCAAAATGCAGGACCCGGGAGCAAGTGCGGCAGACAAATTCAAAGTCGTGGGTGACGATGAAGATGACCTTTCCCATGTCGGACAAGCGGCGGATCAGCCCCGCTACCTGGGTCATGCTGTCAAAGTCCAGGCCGCTGGTGGGTTCATCAAATACCAGCAGATCCTTTCCGCAGATCATGCTGACGGCTACGGCCACCCGCTGTTTTTGCCCGCCGGACAGGGTATTGGGGTGGCGCTCCCGGTATGGGGCCAGCCCCAGTTCCTCCAGGGTAGCGTCTACCAAGGCTTTGTCCGGGTTCCGGATGCCGAAGGAGCACTCCGCCTCCACGCTCTCGGCAAACAGCTCGTAGTTTACGTCCTGCATCACCATGTAGGATTGCTTGAGCCGGTCCCTGCGCTCCATCGGCCCGCCATCCCACTGGAACTGACCGTCACAGTCCTTGTGGAGCCCGCACAGGGCCCGGGAGAATGTGGTCTTTCCGGCCCCGTTGTGGCCCACCACGCCGATGACTTCTCCCCTTCCGGCGGAAAGGCCGATTCCGTGAAGGATGGTACGCCTCTTATAGCGCAGGGAGACATCGTTCAACGACAGCACCGATCCCCGGATCGGGGCATGACCGGGCGGCGGGAGGACGTCCATCAGATCCGTTGCCCGCAGCCCCATCTGTTCCCGCTGTGCCTGGGACAGCCGACGGAACTCTTCCGGTGTGAAGATCCCTTTGATCTCTCCCCGGTCCAGATACACGATCCGGTCCGCAATGTCCATCAGGTAATAGAGCCGGTGCTCTGCAATCAGGATGGTCTTGCCCTGGCCCTTGACCAGCAGCAGATGCTCCCGCAATTCTTGGATGGAGGTCATGTCCAGGTTAGAAGATGGTTCATCCAGCAGATAGATCTCCGGGTTCATGGCGTAGACGGATGCGAATGCGATCTTCTGCTTTTCCCCGCCGGACAGCTCGAAGATATTGCGGCCGCGAAGACCCTGGATGCGCAGATCCTCCGTCGTCTGCTCAACCCGCTCCGCCAGTTCCCGGGGCGGCCGGGCCTCATTCTCGATGCCGAAGGCGATCTCGCTGTCCGTGTCCACGTTAAAAAACTGCGTTCTGGGATTCTGGAACACTGACCCCACCTTGGCGGCGATCTGGTACATGGGGAGGCTGCTGATCTCCTGCCCGTCTACCAGCACACGGCCCTGAAGTTCTCCCTGGTAAAATTGAGGGATCAGTCCGTTCACCAGCCTTGTGATGGTAGTCTTGCCGCATCCGCTGCGCCCACAGAGCAGGACACACTCCCCATCCGCGATGGTCAGGTCAATGTCCCGGAGGCCATCATGCTCCTGCCCTTGATAGGTAAAGGATACCTGTTTCAGTTCGATCATCCAAACACCCCCTTCCCATAGAGGCCCGCCGCGAAAAAGGCGCCAAAACAGAGAATTGCCAGCACATCCGCCGGCCCCATGCGGATCTGCACCAGGCAGGTTCGAGTCTTTGGGTTCTCGATCCCCCGGGTGATGGAGGCGATGGACAGCTCATCCGCCGCCTTGGATGCCGCCATCATCAGCGGGACATAGATGCACTCTACGGTCATGCCGGGATGGGTCAATAGCCCTTTCAGGGAAGGCGACACGTCCCGCAGCCGCATGGCGTCCTTGATGAACCGCCAGTCCTCCTGAATGGTGGGGATATAGCGGAGCATGACCGCCAGCGGGATCACCAGATTTTTCGGCGCATGGACACGGTTCATGGCTGACAAAAACTCACTGACCTTAGTGGTGGAGATGACGATGCCTGACAGCATCCCGCAGGGGTACACCTTGTGGAACAGGCCAAGGAATGCGATGAACATGGTGCGCCAGGTCCCGGTCATGGTGTCCATGATCCAGAAAGTGAGCAGGACAATCAGCCCGTAGAACGCCGCGCCCTTCCAGGCGTACTTCCACTTTCCGCAGCAGGCGCCAAACAGCCCAATCAGCACCACGAGTCCCAGCTCATAGTACAGAGACGGGGCCATCATGGCGGAGAGGATGCAGAGCAGGAGCAGCAGGATTTTCGTCCTTGGATCCAGCCAGAGTCTTTGCCGTGGAGATGTTCCGCCGTTCATGCGGTGATCCCAGCCTTCTCGAACTGTTTCTTCAGCATCTTGCCGCCGACCCACCCGCTGAAGGCCGCGATGACCAGCGTGCCGACGACGATGACCGCCAGCAGCCAGGAGGGCGCGGAGGCGCTCATGGTGTCAATGTAGGACTGCTCCGTGCCGTTATCCAGCATGGTGCTGGCCCAGCCCTCCGGGTCGATAAAGAATACCACATAGGTGTAGATGCCGCCCAGGGAGATCAGCATGTAGGACAGCAGGTTGATGGCCTTGTTGCGGTAGTGGCCGGCGCCGGCCACAAGGTCCGCAATGATCCCCATGCCGATGTACCCCAGAGAGAACGCCCAGTGCATCCCCGTGGCAAACCAGATGATTCCCATGATGATGCCGAGGATGGTGACGCTCCAGCGTTTCTGCACCTTAGCGACCATCAGCAGATAGATGGGGCCGCACAGCAGCGCCGCACCCATGGGCATGTAAAAGGTCAGAACCGGGTTTGGCGCAAAGGGCAGACCGCCAATCAACGTAAAGACAAAAAAGATGGCGCTGAAAATGCCAGTGGTCACAAGGTCCTTGACCGTAAGGCCCTTCTTCAGTGAATTGGCTTGGTTGCTCATAGTTTTCCTCCTGTTTCATAACGTGTTGACTTTTCATAGGCGATGTGCTACCATTCGGTTAGATGCCGCTAACCATCGCCTATACACTACACGCGGTCTGGACATCTTGCAAGGGTTTGAGACGAGGTTCGTCTCTTCGTTGCAAAAGTTCGTCCAATCGTTGTAAAGAGGAGGCGAGTCTTTTGTTATGCCCGAAATGACGGAGCCATACTATGTATCCATGCTGAAGGGCCACGGTTTTACCCCCGACCCCGACGATCACCAGTATGGGGCCTTGGGCCTCTGCTGGAAAATCTCCCAGGAAATCGGGGAGGGTTCCTACTGGACCTATGGACAGAAGGACCTCTACGACATTAAGATCCACAACTTTTCCTTTCATAAGGACTCCCTGCTGGAGTTCTCCCTGCCGGAGTGCCTGAGCATTACTCGCTATGACTCCATCTCCGGGGAAGAGCTGTCGCCCTACCGCCGGCTGTCCGCCGGGTGCATCAAGACCTATATCGGCGGGTATGAACCGTATCAGGTTCTGATCCACAAGAACATCCCCATCCGCTCCATCGGCATCGAGATCATGCCGGCCTACTATGAGGACTACCTCAAGAAGCAATACCCGGAAGAATACCGAAACCCAGTGGAGGCGTTCCGCAAAATCGACCAGACCACTGATTTCCCGGAGATGTCCAGACTGCTTTCTGAAGTCCAGAACTATCGCGGGGATGGGATCGCCGCCAAGCTGTTCTATGAGAGCAAGGTGGCGGAGGCACTGTCCCTGGTGGTGGAGTACCAGAAAAAACGTCCAGCGGCCCCCAGCAAACTGTCTCAGGCGGATCTGGAGCGCATCCAGACCGTGGCCGCCTATCTGAGCGACCACTATGCCGCAGAGATCCCCATGGAGCGGCTGACGCAGATTGCCTGCATGGGAACCACGAAACTCAAGAGCAGTTTCAAAAAGGTTTACGACTGCACCATCACAGAGTACATCCAGCAGCGCCGCATGAGCCAGGCGGAGTACCTGCTGACCAACACAGACTTATCCATCGGCCAGATCGCTCAGACCGTTGGCTACTCCACCTCCAGCCGCTTTGCGGAGCTGTTCCGGAAGAGCACCGGGCTGCTGCCGGGAGAGTTCCGGAAAGTGGGAAGCCGGTAATAGGGCATGAAAAAGGAACTGGATACCGCCCTTTAATGGGTGGCATCCAGTTCCTTTCAATCTTCCATTCCCGATTGCCTGTTATGAATATCTATTTTATAGCCTGCACCCACCACCGTCTTGATGTATCCCGGATGTTTGGGATCCTCCTCCAACTTTCTTCTCAGACGCCAAATGATATTTTCCACGGAGTTTGTTCCGTGGAGATATGCCTCCCCCCAGGCGGCCTCATAGAGCTGCGCTTTGGAGAACACCTGCCCTGGTGAGCTGGCCATGCAATAGAGCATGGCATACTCCCCATGATTGAGTTCCACTTCCCTGCCTGCCATGAGCACCCGGCGGTGCTTATGATGGATCTCCAGTTCCCCGATGCGCAGCACGGAGGTGGACATATTGGTAACATCGACCACCTCTGCCCTTTTACCGTTCAGCGCGTCCATGATAGCCTTGAACACGCTGCCGTCCGGGTCAGTGGCCCGGATGACGATAATCTTCTCCATGCTGCTCACCTCTATTGTTTCGTTATCTGGATATCTCAATTCAATACAATAAAGATTATGATTCAAAATGAAGTGATTACATCCTTGTCGGGGTGGCTCCAAAATGACTCTGATTTAGATGATTCATTGTAAATGCGGTGACACTGGCCACCACATGACTGACCAGAACCGCAACCCAAATTCCATTTAGGCCAAAGCCCAGATAGGAAAGTAAATAGGCCAGAGGAATCCGGACTGCAATGTAATAGAAAATCATCAAAAACATACTCTTTGACGGCTTTCCCATGCCATTGAGGGCGCCTAAATAGCAATTTGTGACGGTGTTAAGAACATATCCAATGCTGACAATCAAAAAATATGTTCCAACGATAGTGGCCACATCCTCACTGCGAACAAATAGAACGGAAAGCCGTCTTGAAAACCCGACCACCAAAACAGAAAGAATTACAAGCAAACCACAGCCGTAACCCAATGCACATTTCAGATAGTCTTTAGCCCTGTCGTATCGACTTCCGCCAACGCACTGCCCGATGATGGTAGTTAAGACCATGTTTAGCGCCATCGCCGGGTAGAAAAGTATGGTTTCCAATTTTCCTGTTACCCCATAAGCCGCTATTGCAGTGACGCTATATGTGCTGACAAGTGCGGTGAGAGAAGTTGTGCTGATGGCCGGGATGCTTTGCTGAATGACAGAAGGAATTGCCTTCTGAATAAGTGGCAATATATCACTCTTATCAAATGCAGAGATTTTGAACGCAAACAGATTCTTCTTTTTCAGATAGGCCAGCATGAACAGTAAGCAAATTACCTGAGAAAGTAGTGTAGCAATCGCCGCGCCGTGAAATCCGATGAAGTGGATAAAAATAGGATCGAGGATCGCGTTCAAAATTGTTGACACCAGCATGGCTACTGCTTGAAACATAGAATTGCCGAAGCTCCTCAATACAGCGGTAAAATAAAGGTAAAGGTAAACCGCCAAATATCCGAGGATATAGATCGCCAAGTAGCTGTATGCCATATCATAAGTTTCAGCTGGGGTGTTCAAAACCTTCAAAATTCCCGGAAGCAAAGCCTCAAGCAAAATCGTCACGAGAAAGGAGAAAGCTACCGCAACGCTGAATGATGTGGCAATCAAACTTTCTGTCTTTTTCTTATCCTTTGCGCCAATCGCCTGGGAGATCAGGATCGACACACCATTAGTCGCCCCCATCGCAACAGAGGTTAAGATCAGAATGATAGGAGTGGAGTTTGTCAAAGCGGCATAAGCCGTTTCTCCGAGCAAATTTCCGATCCACAGGCTGTCTACAAGGTTATACATCATATTGAGGAACATGGCGGCAATCATCGGGAGCGCCATCGCCATAAGGCAACGCTTTGTGTTCCCGCCTATAAAGTCGATTTTAGTTGGCATGATAATCACCTTTCTTAATAATTGAATGAATAACATTCATTAACAGGTCCTTAAAAATCCCCCGCCCCAGAGCGGGGGATCAGTTTCAAAGGTGTAATGCAAATATAAGAAATTCACGGATCCTTTTTGACTTATCATCTTGTGTCAAATCGTCTGCCAGCAGGATACCAAGCTGCCCATATACACAGAACATCGCAGCGGCCTGAATATCATCAAACTGGATTTCACCCTTTTGCCGAGCGCGTAGCAACAATTTTTCTACAAGCGGAACCAACTTCTCACAGACTTTGAGAGAAAGCTGATCGTGGAATTTCTTGTTTTCTGCGCCGTGAAAGACTGAATAATATTTTGTGTCCCGTTCTTCCATAGTGGCAGGCATATCTTCAATGATCTGCCGTAAGGTCTTGTGATCGTCCTTTTCAGCACCGATAAACTGCTCCACCAGGACATCCGCATATTGTTCAATCGCGCTGTCAAACAGCGCCTCTTTAGACGGAAAATAGCGATAGCATAGACCCTGTGCCACACCGATTGCTTTTGCTATATCCGTAATCGAGGTCTTTTCATATCCATTTTCCCCGAACAATTTGAGGGCAGTATCTAAAATCTCCTGCTTGCGTATTTCCGGCTCCTTTGTAACCCGCATAGTCTGAGCCTCCTTTCTTTCTATGATAGCACTCCCTTTCTAAAAAATCAATGAGTGAATATCAATCATTTTTCACCCATAGCAATACTCGCCGTGTTATCAACCTTCTCCCATGATACATTATGAAAAAATGCTGAAAGCATGGAGACGAGTTCGGCTTCAGAGTAAATCTTCACATCTCCTTCTTTACTATGACGCATATAAAAATTCATGATCACGCGACCTACAAAAGGTTGCCAGCAATCTCCCATCAGGAAAGTGCCGCCCGGCTTCAATACTCGGTTTATCTCCCTTAATACATCTTTCGGTGCAGGATAGTGATGAAAAGAGTCGTTGCAATACACAACATCAAAGGCGTTGTCCGGGAAAGGGAGTGCCTCGCTGTCCCCCAACAATAGCTTGACTTGTTCCGGTAGTTTCGATTTCGCAACAGCAAGCATTTCCTCTGATAGATCAATGCCGCACAATTCTTTATGGGGATCTTTCTGCAAAATGAGCTTTAGCATTTCACCAGTCCCGCATCCCAAATCGAGGGCAGATTGAAACGGAATGTGCGACAGCTTTTCCAGCAGGACGGGATAAAGAGAGCGGGCGTGCTGGCCCTTAATATCTTTATCATA
>QWCK01000128.1_pt1 | contig 131292 bp, 130 predicted proteins | sample 1972571 | NCBI WGS metagenome assembly QWCK01 (sample SAMN09866710, study PRJNA288562) | Human gut metagenome isolate term2_stool, whole genome shotgun sequencing... | isolation source: gut | host: Homo sapiens | place: USA: California | reverse complement strand
TCCTCATGGCGACCATTATCACTACATTCCTAAGAGCGAGTTATCAGCCAGCGAATTGGCTGCCGCAGAAGCCTTCCTATCTGGTAGAAGTGGTCAATCGAATACGCCTACTTATCGCCGTACCAATAACAACAGTAGCAGTTACGATGTAGATAGATGGACCCCATCCTATAATAATCAAAGCAACAGCTATACGAACACGGCTAACAACAGTAGCGACGATAGCCAAGCAAGTCAAAGTGATGAGGATATTGATAGCCTTCTGCAACAACTTTACGCCTTGCCACTCAGCCAACGACACGTCGAATCTGATGGACTTGTCTTTGATCCGGCGCAGATTACAAGAAAAACTGCAAATGGTGTTGCGGTGCCACACGGAGATCATTATCACTTTATCCCTTATTCTCAAATGTCTGACTTAGAGCAGAAGATTGCGAGAATGATTTCTGTAAAAGGACAAAATAACGGAAACAACAGGCCAGTAAATACTCAAAAGCCAACAAACAGTACAGTTGAGCATACATTTTTAGGAAATTCAATTAAGGCTTATGGTAAGGGTCTGGATGGCAAACCATACGATACTAGTGATGGATATGTATTTAGTAAAGATTCTATCTATTCAGTTGATAAATCAGGCATTATAGCGAGACATGGAAATCATTTCCATTATGTGGGATTTGGGGAGTTAGAACAGTTCGAATTAGATGAAGTCAGCAAATGGATGAAGGAAAAAGGCCAACCTAATGAGAGTGTTATTCCTTCAGAGAATAGGGATAACAAAGAAAAACCAAAATTTGATTCAAAAAAAGTGACTGCTAAAGTGACTAAAGATGGTAAAGTTGGCTATGTTCTTAAAGAAAACGGAAAAGAATACTTCTACTCTCGAGATGAACTTGATCTTACTCAAATTGCTTTTTCTGAACAAGAACTTATGCTTAAGGATCGAGATCATTATCGCTATGATATTGTGGATACAGGAATCAAACCACGATTGGCTGTAGATGTCTCAAGTTTGCCGATGCATGCAGCGAATACCACTTATGATACTGGCACTTCATTCATTATCCCACATATTGATCATATTCATGTTGTTCCTTACTCATGGTTAGAGCCTAATCAAATTGCGACTATTAAATATGTCATGCAACACCCTGAGGTTCGTCCTGAAGTTTGGTCTAAGCCGGGTCACGAAGACTCAGGTTCCGTTATTGCTAATGTGACTCCTCTTGAAAAACGCGCTGGAATGCAGAATTGGCAAATTATCCATTCTGCTGAAGAAGTTCAGAAAGCTCTTGCAGAAGGTCGATTTGCAACTCCAGATGGTTATATTTTTGATCCGAAAGATGTATTGGCAAAAGAAACTTTTGTATGGGGAGACAAATCATTTAGTATTCCAAGAGCTGGTGGAGGTTCATTGAGAAGTATCACTAAATCCGACTTGTCAGAAGCAGAATGGAAACAAGCGCAGGACTTAATAGCCAAAAGGATGAAAGAAAAAGAATCCAAAACTGAAACGTCTACGCATACTAATGAAGAATCAAAACCTGATTCAAACAATACTGAAAATAGTGATAAAAATAAGACTACTGTAGATAAAACTGAGGAGCAACTGAAGAAAAATATAGGGGAAAATGAGACTGGTACAACCAACGAAATTCCTTCAGAAAATAAAGAAAACTCCAAAGAAGAAACTGACGATGATTTACCAAACTATGGGTTAGATAAAGTAACTTTAAATGAACATATAGAAAAGTTAGCAAAAATTGCACAAATCGATCCTAAGTTTCTAATCTTTCAGCCAGAAGGTGTTCAGTTTTACAATAAAAATGGAGAATTAGTGATGTATGATATTAAGACTCTTAAACAAATAAAACCGTAGCAAGATTCTTGGTGATTATAGTACATTTGAGAGGATATTGTTCTACTTTGAAAGAATGATATCCTTTTTATGAATGCATTTAGCAGTTGCAAAACAAAAATGTACTAGATATGGCTGATTTTGATAGCAAGAGCAAACCGAGCCAAGTGTTCAACCAAATGAATAAAAAGAAAGGCGAAGTAGCTGAGCTACCTCGTCTTTTTTAGTCTTTATAAGATACAATGCCAATGATGGTATCCACCGCACGCTCCATGGTCTGAAGACTAACGTATTCAAAACGTCCATGCATGTTTTCCCCACCCGCAAAGATATTGGGAGTTGGGATCCCCATAAAGGAAATCTTAGATCCATCTGTTCCGCCACGGATTGGTTCGATAATAGGCGTAATCCCTAGATCTTCCATAACAGCCTTAGCAATAGTAATAGGTGTCATATCTTTTTCAATGACTTCCTTCATATTGTAGTACTGGTCTGTCAGAGTCAAGGTCACGCGATCATTCCCAAGCTCTCGATTCATGTTATCGGCGATAGACTGCATAGCTGCTTTACGAGCTTCAAATGCATCTTTTTCAAAGTCACGGATGATGTAGCTTGCACGCGCCTCCTCGACACTACCTGTCACATCCATAAGATGATAGAAACCTTGGTAACCATCTGTCAGTTCAGGTCGGTCATTCTCTGGAAGCCGATTATGAAAATCAATCGCTAACTGAAGAGCATTGACCATTTGCCCTTTGGCAGTACCAGGGTGAACATTGCGTCCTTGGAAATGGAATTCAGCAGCAGCTGCTGAGAAAGTCTCGTACTGAAGCTCACCTAGAGGACCACCATCAACAGTATAGGCAAAGTCAACATCAAAGTCTTCTGCATCAAACTTGTTAGCTCCAACACCGATTTCTTCATCTGGTCCAAAACCGACACGGATTTCACAATGCTTGATTTCGGGATGAGCAGTCAGGTATTCGATAGCAGTCATAATTTCAGCAATCCCAGACTTGTCATCAGCACCTAGCAAGGTCGTACCATCTGTTGTGATAAGCGTTTGTCCTGGATATTTCTCAAGACTCTTGAAATCAGCTGGATCTAGTTTAAATCCAGAATCACCCAAGGTGATAACTCCACCGTCGTAGTTTTCAATCACCTGTGGATTAACACCCTCAGAATTAAAATCAGCAGTGTCCATGTGGGAGATGAAGCCAATCTTACGTGCCAAGCTCGGATCATTAGCTGGCAAGGTCCCAATAGCAAAACCATTTGGAAGGTAGTAGACGTTTTGCAAACCGACACGATTCATTTCAGGAATAAGAACATTAGTCGCGAAATCTACCTGGCTCTGCGTACTTGGAGTAGTAGTAGAGTGTTCATCAGAACGTGTATTGACCTTAACGTAAGTCAAGAAACGATTTAAAAGGTTCGGATAAGACATAAAAACTCCTTTTTTTATCATAAAATAGAATACAAAACTTCGGAAAAATATGATTTGAGAAATTTCATGAATTTTAAAAAATATAATAATTCAAATTCAAGAAGACTTTCAAAAGAAATTTTCGAACAATTAGAATAAAATATATGCATCTTTATTTTATGAAATTTTTTACTATTTTTTCCATTTTACCACAGAAAACATTGAAAAACAAAGAAGAATCATACTTTTTTGTAATTTATAATAACATGTTTTCAAACACATTAATTGACATGCACTCAACATTATTATATAATTAACCTATGGATGTTTCAGATTTATATAGTAACAGATTTAAACATATTCTAGTAAGGGAGATAGCATGAACATTCAATATGATTTTAAGAAAATTCAATGTTTCACCAGTCGTTTAGTTATCTTTCTAGCTATTCTTTTTTTGTGTGCACCGATTAATTCTTTACGTGCAGATTCAACAACGGAACCTCAGACAACTCTTCGCAAAACGATTAGTCCAATTCAGGGGCAGGAAGACCAGTATGAGTTGTCACTGGATATCACATCTAAACTGGGAACGGAGACCCAGTCAGAACCCTTGGATGTTGTCCTAGTTGCCGATCTTTCGGGGAGCATGGAAAATCAAGATGTGTGGTCTTACTCTAGTGGAAGATATATTACTAGAATTGAAGCGTTAAAACACACACTGAGAGGCACAAATAATCAAAAAGGTTTAATTGATACGATTCTATCAAGAAAGGGTAACCGTCTGTCCATTGTGGGATTTGCTGGTAAGATAGATAATCAATATGAAAGTTACAATTATAATTTACACAGATATTATAGGTGGCCAGATGAATTTGCTGGGTATTATAGTTGGGCTGCTAAATATGATGATTCTAAACAAATTTTAGGATGGAGTAATGATAGAAATGCGGCAATATCTTCAGTAAATAACATGTCAATACCTAAAAATGCTTCTCAAGGAATTGGTACTGGAACAAACATCGGTGCCGGTTTGTGGGAGGCAGATACACTCCTTAATAATGCGAGAAGTAATGCGAAAAAGGTTGTTATTTTACTATCAGATGGTTTTGCTAATATGTATTATGATGAATATGGTTATACTATATATAACTGGAATAATATTGATGCTAAAACAGAAACAGCTCCCGACTGGTTTAATGACTATCTCAAGCAATTCGTATTAGGAATTTCATCAAGCCTAGCTCCTAGAATTGATGGATTTTACTCGATTAAGTTTAGGTATGCTAATAATAGAGATAGTATATCCAATATTAAATCTTACATTAATCAATATAACCCTAATATCCCCAACGAAATATTTTCTGCCAATAGTGAAAATGACTTGCAACAAAAATTCAAAGATATCACGGATAAAATTCTACCTCTAGGCGTACACCATGTAACTATATCAGATGTCTTGTCCAAGTACGTGCAGCTGTTACCGGGCAATGCTTCACACCTTCGTGTCGTCAAAATCAAGGATGGTAATGAGGAAGAGCTGACAACTAATCAAGTTACGGTTGAGAGTAAGAAGAACGAACAGGGATTAGTGGAAGTCTTGGCTAAATTTTCTCCTAATTATTCATTAGAAGATGGAGTTAGATATGTTCTAAAATTTACTGTCACCTCTACCCAAGAAGCCTTTGATGCGATTGCGGGTGATAAGACACTTACTAGTGATGATGCCGAAGGAGCCGATGCTACTAAACTCTACTCCAACAAGGGGGCAAAAGTCAACTACTCCTATGGTATCGGGACTTCACATACCAAAACAAAAGATTATTCTGAGAAGCCAACTTTCAAGCCGTCAGATCCATTGATGGTTCCGGTAGAGATTGAGTGGAAAGGTATGGATGGGAAATCAGATCCATCAGCAAATCGTCCACCTAGTGTCGAATTAAACTTAAACCAAAAGAAAGATGGAAGTACAAAGGATTCCTATCGAAAGGTCACTAGTCCAGTTCAAACGAATAGTTTTACTGGAAATGCTAGTTTTACAAAGGTAGCCAAGGGATATGACTACGAACTGAAAGCACCAGACGCTCCGGGATACACAGTCGAAGTTCAAAAGACAGGTACGAAAGAGAAACCATCCTTCAAAGTTATTTACCGACAGCTTCCAAGTCTCACCATAAAGAAAATCCTAGAAGGTGAACAATCACCTAATAAGTCTTTCACAATTAATGTTACCCTTTCAGATAAGAATGGCAAACCGATTAATGGCAAGTTTGGGAATACAACAGTGACTAACGGGAAAGCGCAGATTTCTCTCAAAAATGGTCAGGAAACTGCCCTCAAATACCTGCCTCGTGATACCCACTATAAGGTAGAAGAAGTAGAGACATCTAAAGCTGGGTATCATGTCACCTATGACAAACAAGAAGGGACTTTATCAGAGGATGTTCAAACAATCGTCACCAACCACAGACTTCCGACACTTTCAGTTACAAAAAAAGTTACAGGTGCCTTTGCTAATCTTTTGCAATCCTTTAAGATTACCATTAACGTAAAGGATGCGCAAAATAAACCATTGAATGGAACCTATAGTGCAATAGTAAATAATCAAAAAACAACCCTAAAATTTACTAATGGTAAGGCAACAGTCGATCTAAAGAAAGATAAAACCATTAAAATTTTCGACCTTCCTCTAAATGCCCAGTACAGTATCGAAGAAGAAGCAAGTTCGTCTCGTGGGTATCAGGTGTCCTATAAAAATAAAGAAGGCAAGCTTGATAAGGATAAGTCTGCGACAGTCACGAATAATAAAAACAGCGTACCTGAAACGGGAATTGACTTCTTGAGTAGCACTCTCGTGCTTGGAGTCGTTCTTCCTCTAGGAGGGATCTTCTTTATCATCTTACTTGGTCACCTTGTGGTGAATAGGAGGAAGTGATGCTGCTTAAAAAGAAACATAAGAAACCAGTAACGCAAGTCAATCGGGATAAGTCTCCGCCGAGTGTCTGGGGAGATATCCTTTACTTAGTCAGTAAACTTCTGATGGTTGGGTTTGTACTAGCCACCCTTTACTTTTTCGTCTTTGGACTATTAAGATACAATGACGATGGCATGAAGCCCGCCTTAAAAGATGGCGACTTGGTCGTCTATTATAGGTTGGATAAACGCTATTCGATTGGTGATTTGCTAGTCTATAGTTATAAAGGCAAGGAAAGAGTGGCGCGTGTCATAGCAACCGAAGGAAGTACAATCGATATAAACGAAAATGGTCTCATCATCAACGGTTCTCCTCAACAAGAGCAAGATATCTACAAAGAAACGCTGCTCTATAAGGAAGGGGCAACCTTCCCGATGAAAGTCCCAGCAGGACAACTCTTTGTCCTTGGGGACAATCGAACAACGGCTGTAGACAGTCGTGCTTTTGGAACCATCCCTATACAGGATACTCAAGGCAAAGTTGTAACAGTCATTAGAAGACGAGGCTTTTGATGATCATAATGAAAAAAAGAAAATAAAAAAAACAAAAGGAATAATCATGAAAAAAACATTCTTTAAAAAGCTATTCACTGCAAGCATTGCAGCTGTAACCGCCTTGTCGGTCTTTAGAGGAGTGCCAACATTTGCGGATGATAATGATGTGGCAACTGCCAAAGCAACTGGTGAAACAAGTGCAAAAGTTTCTATTAATAAGGTGTTGAATATTGCGGAAGGGATCACAACACCTGAAGCAACCTTTACTTTTACCTTCACCCCTAAAACTGGTACATCATCAAATGGTGCATCTTATGAAACGATTGATTCTTCTAATGGTCAAATTACAGATAAAAATGTATCTTATTCTGGAACAGACGTTTTAGCAACTGGCCAAACTAGCATTAAGAAAGAAACCGGCGATATTTTTAGAGAAGTGAACTATACACATGCTGGTGAATATGTCTATACTGTTGCTGAAAAACAAAATGTTGGTTGGAAAGTTATTCAAAAAAATGGTTCACCTATTGATTTTATGACATATGATAATCGCAACTATGAAATGCACGTTATTGTTAAGAACAAAACTACAGGAGGAACTTATATTTCTTCTGTGTATTTTAAACAAGTATCCCCAAGTGTGAATGGTAAAGTAAAACCATCTGAAAGTGGAACTACTTACAAATATGATCTTTTCACTAACATCTATCGTAAAAATGCTGGTAAAATTACAGATCCAAATGAACCAAACCCTAATAAACCAAATGTTTCAAAAGTTGATCCAAATGCTAAATCGTTAGTAATTAAAAAAGTTGTGTCAGGTGCTACTGCAGATAAATCAAAAGATTTCACTTTCAAGCTTACTTTCACAAAAGCATCTACAGAAACTTCACAATCAATCACTGGTAAAATCGGTGAAACCTCAAAAACATTTGTCTATGGTCAAGAAACGACTATAACACTACGCCACGATCAATCTTTGGTGTTTGACACAATTCCTGCAGGTACTCGTTATAAATTGGTTGAAACTGGATCTCAAGGTTACACAGCTTCAGCTGCATATAAGGAGAACGGAGCATCAAAAAATCAAGCTGGTGCAGTTTCTACAGATTTCACTCAAGATAGTATCCTTATTGGTGAAAAACCAAACGATAACACTATCACAAATAGCTTGCCAGACGTTACCCCTACTGGTCTCTTGATTGACAACCTTCCATTCATCTTGATGATTGGTCTTGGTTTAGCTGGATTTGTTGTCTTGTCTAAAAAACGTAGAGAAGCCTAAATGGCTGGGGGTAGACGATGAAAACCAAGCGTGAGAAACCAAAAAAGAGTCTGTCTAGGCGTCTCGTTCTTGCTGTGGATGGGGTAATCAATCACCTGCTGCTCATTTTTGCAGCTTTGATCTTTCTCTTTGGTTTCTATGCCCTTTGGGATTCCAACCAAGTCTACTCCTTGGCTTCGTCAAGTGAGTACGAAGCTTACCGACCTGTTACGACGCAACAGGATGAGCTGGTCAGTTTTTCAGGCTTCAGCAAACTCCAAGAACTCAATCCCGAAGTCCTCGGTTGGATCAATGTCTATGGTACCAATATCGACTATCCCTTAGTCCAAGCCAAGGACAATGAAAAGTATCTCAACAAGGACTCCAAAGGTGAGTTTGCAGCGACAGGCGCTATCTTTCTCGATGCACGAAATAATCCTAAGTTCGAAGACTTTAATACCATTATCTACGGACACCACGTAGAAAACGGGGTCATGTTTGGTGATGTGGCTAAGTTTGCTGATCAGGAATTTTTTGACCAGCATCGTTACGGTAGTATATACTACAATGGTGTGGAAAAAGGGCTCGAGATCTTTGAGATGTTGGAGGTCGATGCCTATGACTTTAACATCTATGATCCAGGAATACAGGGTGAGGACCGCCAGCAGGCCTATCTAGACCACCTACTCTCAGTCGCCATGCACAAGAGGAATATCTCACTCTCACCGAGTGATCGTATTATCCTACTCAGCACCTGTTTTCTCGATGTGACCAATGGTCGTCATATCGTGGTCGCAAAGATTACAGACACCGTCCCTAAAAATACTTTCCATACAAAAAAATCAAAACCATTCCCATACAGTGTCTTTGATGACTCGTCTCTTGGACATTTCCTCTCATCAATCCCACTATGGATTTGGTATCTTATCTTGTTTGTATTGTTCTTGCTCTTGATTTTCTTACTCCTTGTCCTCTATTTGATCCTACGTCGTAGAAGAGAGAGTAAAAAAATGCAAGAAGCAGACCCTTTTACTGACTAAGGGTGAATAGAAAAGAGGCGATTTTGTCCCGCCTCCTTTCCTTTTAAGAAATCTCGCATAGAAAGGAGTGCTGATGGCGGTTCAAAAAAGAGCGCGATTTAAAAACGTGTTTCTGGTATTCTTCTGTGTTTTCATAGTTCTTTTTAGTTGGCAGAGAGTGGAAGCGAGTGACTATGATCACTATAATCCTATTGAAAAGGATGCTTCGAGCACAGGATTTGAAACTCTGCAACAGCTTAATCATGATGTTTGCGGTTGGATTAGCCTTGATGGGACCAAGGTAGACTATCCGCTTCTACAAAGTCAGGATAATGTCAAATACCTTGACCGCAATGCCTTTGGCGATTATACGATTACGGGATCAATCTTTCTTGACTATCGCTTTAATCCCAACTTTACTGATTTTAATACCATCATCTACGGTCACTCTATGGCTTCAGGGGCTATGTTCGGTGAGATTAAGAAATTTGCTGATAAGGAATTCTTCGACCAGCATCGCTATGGCTCTATCTACTACAATGGTCGAGAACGTGGTCTGGAGATTTTTGGGATTTTAGAGGTGGATGCCTATGACACGGAGATTTACCGAACTTTGAGTTCCAACGATGAGGAACACCAGGCCTACTATCAATATCTGCTAAGTAAAGCCAAGTACAAGCGAGATGTCTCCTTGACCTCAACGGACAAGATTGTTTTATTAAGCACCTGTTTCCTTAACATTACAAATGGACGGCATATCCTCTTAGCTAAAATAACGGATGCACCAGTAAAAGTAGCACAGGATAAAAGTGGAGAAACCGTGGGAACGCGTTATTTTGACCAAGGGATTCCAACGCATTGGATTTATATCCTAACCTTACTCCTTCTTATCATTGTCATCTTGCTCCTAGTAGTTATTATTCTAATCATAAGACGAGATAAAAAGAAAACAAAAGAACAAAAGAAATAGTAGACGTCGGAAGCGTTTACTATTTTTGTTTTTCATGATAGAATGGATAGTGAAAATAATATCATAAGGATGATAACATGAAAAAAGCTATATTAATGATGACCTTTGGATCACCAGAGGAGATTAGTTTTGAGGGAGTAGCAGAATTTTTTACAAACATTCGTCGGGGAGTTAGACCCCAAGACCACGAGATTCAGACTCTCTATGACAACTATATTCGTATCGGTGGGACGCCTTTGCAGCGGATTACACGTGAGGAGGTCAATTTAGTCAAAGAACGTTTAGGGGAGGAGTACGGTATCTACTTTGCCAATAAGTTTTCTCGCCCCTTTATCCCAGACGTGATCAAGCAGATGGAAGCTGATGGTGTTGAAGAATGTATCTGCTTGATTTTGGAACCTCATTATTCCTTTTACTCAGTCATGGGGTATGAAAAGTTTTTGGAAAGCCAGCAGATCCGATTTTTAGTCATTAAGGATTGGTATCAACAACAGCCTTTGCTGGACTTCTGGACAGATGAGATTAGAAAAATTTTACGAAACCATGTGGGAGAAGAATCCTTCAAGGTAATCTTTTCAGCCCATAGTGTTCCCATTTTTGCCTTGGATTTTGGAGATCCATATATCGACCAGATTTTCGATAATAGCAGACTAATTGCTGAACAACTCGGCCTAACAGCAGACCAGTATACCAATACTTGGCAGAGCGAAAGCGATATTGGAATCCCTTGGATCAAGCCAGATGTCTTAGAATATTTACGAGAACAAAAGCAACATCCAGACCATTATATTTTTGTCCCGATTAGTTTTATCAGTGAGCACATTGAAGTCTTGTTTGACAACGATGTGGAATGTTATGAGTTGTGTCAAGAATTAGGTGTCACCTACCATCGCCCACCTATGCCCAATACGGATAGTCGTTTAATTGACGCTTTAGTTGCTACTGTAAGAGCCAATGAAGACAAAGAATTTAAAGGTTTCCTCCCAGAAGAAGAAACCTTTGATGAGTTAGCGCCTTCAGCAACTACAAAGGACATCATGGAGGAGACAGACGACCTCCAGATGCCAGAATTTGTCAAAAAACTCATTGAGAAAAAAGGTCGTGAAAATGTAAAGATGCCTTACCTGATTAAGAAAATGCTAGAAAAGGCTGGGAAGTTACCAAAAGAGTAAAGAAAAAAGGATTTAGCTTTAAGCTAAATCCTCTATCTGTCTTATTTTTTCTCAAGAAGAGCTTTGATTTCTTGAAGAACTTCAAGTTCAGTTGGAGCAGCAGGAGCTTCCTCAACCACTTCCTCTTTTTTACGAAGGTTTTGAGCTTTTTCAATACCTTTGATAACGAAGAAGAGAACTGTACCCACAACAAGGAAGTTGATAACAGCGCTCAAGAAGCTACCGTAACCAACACCATTCCATGAAAGTTCAGCGATACGTTCAACGTTCGCAGCTTTCAAAGCTGGGTTCAAGATAAGTGGAGTGATGATATCGTTAACGAGTGAAGTTACAATAGCACCAAAAGCAGAGGCGATGATTACACCGACAGCAAGGTCAACAACATTACCGCGAAGCAAGAATTCTTTTAGGTCCTTTAACATTTTCATAAATTCCTTTCCTAATTTTCTAACTAATTATATCCTAAATTGTGACAAAAAGCAACCTGGATGCTTAAGGAGATCAGTTGCTCCTTTTAAAAATATAGATTTTACTGAAAATATAATTAAGCAGAATAATCAAGATTTGTGCTAGGATGGTTTCAACCGTATTAACCCTATCTATATTATATTCGACAAACTGGCCAATAACATTAGGAAAGGTTGTAACGAAGATATAAGTTAAAAGAACGTCAAGTCCAAGTGTAGAGAGACGAGTTAAGAAAAACTTAGCCAGGCGAGTTGGCCAATTTCTTCTCTCTTGTTTAAAGACGATTGTATCATTTGTGAGAAAGGCAAAGAGAATCCCGATAAGATTTGCGAGTACGGTTGCCAGGATTTCCTGGTGGCTGATGTGGTAAATAACCAAACGTGATAAGATAGAAACCAGAGTAGTAGCAGCACCGAAAAATAGGTAGGAGAGGATTTCGTTATCAAAGAAAGTCTTTATTATTCTTTTCATGGTTTTAGTATAGCATAAAGTCCTATATTGTGCTATACTGGTAAGGTTGATAGTCTCAACCCTTGGTGCTTAGCTTCTTTCACCAAGCATATTTTACGCGGGAAACCGCTAAAGGAGAAAACATGAAAAAATTAACTGTTCGTGATATGGCGGATATCGCTATTGTCGCTGCTATTTATGTGGTTTTGACCATTACCCCACCGTTGAATGCCATTAGCTACGGCGCCTACCAGTTCCGTATTTCAGAGATGATGAATTTCTTGGCCTTTTACAATCCTAAATATATCATCGGTGTGACGATTGGTTGTATGATTGCAAATTTCTTTAGCTTTGGTCCAATAGATGTCTTTGTCGGCGGGGGCTCTACCCTAGTTTTCCTAAGTCTAGGTGTATGGCTTTTTAGCAAGTACAAGAAAGACTATCTGTTTAATGGTTTGATTCGAAAAGATCATTTCTTCTTTTCAATCCTCTTTTCCATTTCAATGGTTACCATTGCAGCTGAACTTCATATCTTGACAGAAGCTCCCTTCTTGTTCACATGGTTCTCTACTGGAATTGGTGAATTTGCATCACTTATCGTGGGAGCGATTTTGATTGGTAAACCGGGACAGCGAATCGACCTTACAAAATAAGAAGTTTATAAGCTAGATTCTTACTAAATCTAGCTTTTTTCATTTCATAAAATTAAAAGAGAGCGCTTGACAAGAACATAGAACTATAGTATACTTTTTAGGTAAGCTGATTTAGCTCAGTTGGCAGAGCGCATCCATGGTAAGGATGAGGTCGCCGGTTCAATCCCGGCAATTAGCATTAAATAGATAGAAAAACCCTTATTTACAAGGGCTTTTGTTATGTCTGCCCCAAATTTTTCAAAGATATTTCTTATGCACCTGTATAAATGAAGCAAAGAGTTTTGGCTGTTGACAAAAGTGACTCTATCTAGTAGAATAGTAGATGCGATGAGTCGATAGGCAGTCTTCGGACTGCTATTGAGCATAAGGAGGTCATAACGCAGGAGCGGACCTTGATGAGTTGTGTGAACCTACTCATCACATGAAGATGCCTCTTAGTCCCTGGTCAATGACTAGGGATTTTTAATTTTCAGAAAATATAACCCAAAAATGCTTTTCAATTTCTGGAAAAAGTAGTATAATACATCTATTATAGAAATTTTTAGAAAATTCCGAAAGAGGTTATTTATGGGATATACAGTTGCTGTAGTCGGCGCGACAGGTGCTGTCGGAGCTCAGATGATAAAAATGTTGGAAGAATCAACACTTCCAATCGATAAAATTCGTTACCTTGCTTCTGCACGTTCCGCAGGCAAGACTTTGAAATTTAAAGACCAAGATATTACGATTGAAGAAACGACTGAGACCGCTTTTGAGGGTGTTGATATTGCACTCTTCTCAGCAGGTGGTTCGACATCAGCTAAGTATGCACCATACGCAGTTCAAGCTGGTGCGGTAGTAGTGGATAATACATCTTATTTCCGTCAAAACCCAGATGTACCCTTGGTTGTGCCAGAAGTAAATGCTCATGCACTTGATGCCCACAACGGAATCATTGCCTGCCCTAACTGTTCAACAATCCAAATGATGGTGGCTCTTGAGCCTGTTCGTCAAAAATGGGGCTTGGACCGTATCATCGTTTCAACTTACCAAGCGGTCTCAGGTGCTGGTATGGGAGCGATTCTTGAAACACAACGTGAACTTCGTGAAGTCTTGAATGATGGTGTGAATCCACGTGATTTGCATGCGGAAATCTTGCCTTCAGGTGGTGACAAGAAACACTATCCTATCGCCTTTAACGCTCTTCCGCAAATCGATGTCTTTACTGACAATGATTACACATACGAAGAGATGAAGATGACCAAGGAAACGAAGAAAATCATGGAAGATGATAGCATTGCAGTGTCTGCAACATGTGTTCGTATTCCAGTCTTGTCAGCTCACTCTGAGTCAGTTTATATCGAAACAAAAGAAGTGGCCCCAATCGAAGAAGTGAAAGCAGCTATCGCAGCCTTCCCAGGTGCAGTTCTTGAAGATGATGTAGCTCATCAAATCTATCCACAAGCCATCAATGCAGTTGGTTCACGTGATACCTTTGTTGGTCGTATCCGTAAAGACTTGGATGCAGAAAAAGGAATCCACATGTGGGTTGTTTCAGATAATCTCCTCAAAGGTGCTGCTTGGAACTCAGTTCAAATCGCAGAAACGCTTCATGAACGTGGATTGGTTCGCCCAACAGCTGAATTGAAATTTGAATTAAAATAGTCATATCGTTTAGGAGTTCAGATGAACTCCTTCTTTGAAATAGAGAGGTGTTTTCATGTCTTATCAAGATTTAAAAGAGTGTAAAATCATCACAGCCTTCATTACCCCCTTCCATGAAGATGGTTCCATTAACTTTGATGCCATTCCAGCATTGATTGAGCATCTGTTGGCCCATCATACTGACGGCATTCTTCTTGCAGGGACCACTGCTGAGAGTCCAACCTTGACTCACGATGAAGAATTGGAACTCTTTGCGGCTGTACAAAAGATTGTCAATGGACGTGTTCCTTTGATTGCGGGTGTAGGTACCAATGATACACGTGACTCGATCGAGTTTGTCAAAGAAGTCGCAGATTTTGGTGGCTTCGCTGCTGGACTTGCTATCGTACCATACTACAACAAACCTTCTCAAGAAGGGATGTATCAGCACTTTAAAGCAATTGCAGATGCTTCTGACTTGCCTATTATCATTTATAACATTCCAGGGCGCGTGGTTGTCGAATTGACTCCAGAAACTATGCTTCGTTTGGCTGACCATCCAAATATCATTGGTGTCAAAGAATGTACGAGCTTGGCCAATATGGCTTACTTGATTGAGCATAAGCCAGAAGAGTTCTTGGTCTATACTGGTGAGGATGGAGATGCTTTCCATGCCATGAACCTTGGTGCGGACGGGGTTATTTCTGTTGCATCTCATACAAATGGAGATGAGATGCACGAAATGTTCACTGCAATTGCAGAAAGCGATATGAAGAAAGCAGCGGCTATTCAGCGTAAATTCATTCCTAAAGTCAATGCCCTCTTCTCTTATCCAAGTCCTGCTCCTGTTAAGGCAGTTCTGAACTATATGGGATTTGAAGCTGGACCAACTCGTTTACCTCTAGTTCCAGCACCAGAAGAAGATGCCAAACGCATTATCAAGGTTGTCGTAGATGGCGACTACGAAGCAACTAAGGCAACCGTAACAGGAGTCTTAAGACCAGATTACTAATAAAGACAATAAAATCCATGACTAAATGAAGGATCATGGATTTTTCTTATTTTCCTAAACAGAATTGGCTAAAGAGTTGGGTGATGAGTTCATCAGGTGCTGCATCTCCAGTGATTTCTCCGAGAATTTCCCAAGTACGGGTCAAGTCAACTTGAAGCAAGTCAACTGGCATCCCTAGTTCTAAACCTTCATTAACAGCTTGTAGGCTTTCAACGGCTTTTTCAATCAAGGAAATATGACGGGCATTAGATAGGTAAGTAGCATCTTGCTCAACCAAACCAGCATTTTCAAAGAAGAGGTCGTTAATACGCTCTTCGATCTTATCAATGTTTTGATTTTTAAGAACTGAAATACGGATGACATCTTCAGGGAGTTCTGAAGTTTCAATCGCTTCAGGAAGATCGGTTTTATTAAGTAGAATAATGCGGTTGGTACCCTGACTGATTTCTAAGAGTTGTCTGTCTTGTGCTGTTAGTGGTTCACTAGCATTTAGCACTAGTAGTACCAAGTCAGCTTCCTTGAGGGCTTTTCTAGAACGTTCGACACCGATTTGTTCCACGATATCATCTGTATCCCGGATACCGGCTGTATCAATCAATTTGAGAGGAACCCCGTTAATGTTGACGTATTCTTCGATAACATCTCGTGTAGTACCAGCGATATCCGTTACAATAGCCTTGTCTTCACGAAGGAGATTGTTGAGAAGACTGGATTTCCCAACGTTGGGACGGCCTATGATAGCTGTTGAAATTCCCTCACGAAGGATTTTACCACGACGAGCTGTTCTAAGGAGATTGGTTAGCAATTGCTCAAACTCCATAGTTTTCTCACGGACAACAGCAGTAGTGGCTTCTTCAACATCGTCATACTCAGGATAGTCGATATTGACCTCTACTTGGGCAAGCGTATTGAGGATTTCTTGGCGAGTATTATTGATAAGATCAGAAAGAGAACCGTCCAATTGTTTGACTGCGATATTCATGGCCTTGTCAGTCTTGGCACGGATGATGTCCATCACCGCTTCAGCCTGAGTCAAGTCCACACGACCGTTTAGAAAGGCGCGCTTGGTAAATTCACCAGGTTCTGCCAACCGAGCTCCTTCACGGATAGCTAGCTGAAGAATTTCATTGGTCACTGCAATCCCACCGTGGGTGTTAATCTCGATAATATCCTCACGAGTGAAGGTTTTTGGAGACTTCATAGCCCCAACCATAACCTCGTCCATGACCTTACCAGTCAAAGGGTCAACAATGTGACCATAGTTGAGAGTGTGGCTAGCAACCTTGCTCAAGTCTTTTCCTTTAAAAATCTTTTGCGCAATGGCAAAACTGTCAGTTCCGCTCAGGCGGACAATACCGATAGCCCCTTCACCTAGTGGAGTAGAGATAGCAGCGATGGTATCAAATTCACGTGTAATCATAATGTTTCCTTTAATTAATGGCTCTTTTCTTGGGAATTTCTCCAAGTCTCTTTTCAAATTGTAACAAATTTAAACTATTTCTTCAATGGATGCTACTTGGAGATTGAAAAAGCCTAAGCAATTCTGCTTAAGCTAGTTTATTTGGTGCGCATTTCCCCTTGTGGGAAGTAAGTTCCTTCTGGCATATCGTTGATGATGACATGAACGGCAGATTGAGGTGCTCCAGTGTTACGGACAACAGCTTCCGTTACTTCCTTAGCAAGAGCTTTCTTTTGCTCGAGCGTGCGTCCTTCAAATAAATCGATGCGTACAAATGGCATAATAGCTTCCTCCACTAGTTTTTTATTTCTTCTATTTTACCACATTTTGCCGTTTAAAGCTTCAGAAAATTATGATATACTAGAATGTAGCAAAAATTTAGAAATGGACGTGAATTAGAAGCATGGCACAGTTGTATTATCGTTATGGGACCATGAACTCTGGTAAGACGATTGAGATTCTCAAGGTGGCCTATAACTACGAGGAGCAAGGAAAGGGAGTTGTGATTATGACTTCTGCTCTGGATACGCGTGACGGTGTTGGCTATGTGTCGAGTCGAATCGGTATGAAACGCTCAGCCATTGCGATTGAGGAAACGACGGATATCTTCGGTTATATCCGAGACTTACCTGAGAAACCTTACTGTGTGTTGGTTGATGAGGCCCAGTTTCTCAAGCGTCACCACGTTTACGACCTAGCTCGTGTTGTTGATGAGTTAGACATACCTGTCATGGCTTTTGGTTTGAAGAATGACTTTCGCAATGAACTATTCGAAGGTTCCAAATATCTATTGCTCTTAGCAGACAAGATTGAAGAAATCAAGACGATCTGTCAGTACTGTAAGAAAAAGGCGACTATGGTGTTGCGTACGCACGATGGTGTGCCAGTCTATGATGGCGAACAAATTCAGATTGGTGGCAATGAAACCTATATCTCGGTTTGCCGTAAACATTATTTTGCGCCAATGATATCATCTAATAAGGAGCAAAACTATGACAATTGAACTAAGAGATGTTACAATGGGAAATTATTTTGATGTTTTGAATTTGGATGTCAAAGAATATCAAAAACAATTCATTGCAACCAACGCGATTAGTTTAGCTGAAGCATATGTCTACACTAAAAATGGAGATTTTGTAGCTCCATTGGCAGTTTATGATAATGATGCAATTATAGGTTTTGTGATGATAGCTTATGATAAAAAGATCGGAATTAGTAGTGGAAATTATTTACTATTTCGTTTTATGATTGATAAGAATTTTCAAAACCAAGGATATTTTAAACCAATGATGGATAAAGTGCTAGACTATGTTCGGACAGCGCCGGTAGGTTTAGGCAATAAACTTTGGTTGTCTTATGAACCAGAAAATGAACATGCAAGATCTTGTTACCTCAGTTATGGATTTAAAGAAACTGGGGAAATATTTGAGAACGAAGTAGTAGCTATCTATGATTTAACAATTGAGAACTAAGGAGAAAAAATGAACATTTATGATCAACTACAAGCTGTAGAAGACCGTTATGAAGAATTAGGAGAATTGCTCAGTGACCCTGATGTCGTTTCAGACACCAAGCGTTTCATGGAGCTTTCAAAAGAAGAGGCTTCAACTCGTGACACGGTAACAGCCTACCGTGAGTACAAACAAGTCCTTCAAAACATCGTTGATGCCGAAGAGATGATTAAGGAATCAGGCGGAGATGCAGACTTGGAAGAAATGGCCAAGCAAGAGCTCAAAGATGCTAAGGCTGAAAAAGAAGAGTACGAAGAGAAACTGAAAATCTTGCTCCTTCCAAAGGATCCAAATGATGACAAGAACATCATCCTTGAAATCCGTGGAGCAGCTGGTGGAGATGAGGCAGCGCTCTTCGCTGGGGATTTGCTAACTATGTACCAAAAGTATGCGGAAGCCCAAGGCTGGCGCTTTGAAGTCATGGAAGCTTCTATGAATGGTGTCGGTGGTTTCAAAGAAGTGGTTGCCATGGTTTCGGGTCAATCTGTATATTCTAAGCTTAAGTATGAGTCTGGTGCTCACCGTGTGCAACGTGTCCCTGTGACAGAAAGCCAAGGTCGTGTCCATACATCAACTGCCACAGTTCTTGTTATGCCTGAAGTGGAAGAAGTAGAATACGATATTGATCCAAAAGACCTTCGTGTTGACATCTACCACGCATCTGGTGCTGGTGGACAGAACGTCAATAAGGTTGCGACTGCCGTGCGTATCGTTCACTTGCCAACCAATATCAAGGTTGAGATGCAGGAAGAACGTACCCAGCAGAAAAACCGTGAGAAGGCCATGAAAATCATCCGTGCGCGTGTTGCTGACCACTTTGCACAAATTGCCCAGGATGAACAAGATGCCGAGCGTAAGTCAACAATCGGTACTGGTGACCGCTCAGAACGTATTCGTACTTATAACTTCCCACAAAACCGTGTCACAGACCACCGTATCGGTTTGACCCTCCAAAAACTAGATACCATTTTGTCTGGTAAACTGGACGAAGTTGTGGATGCCTTGGTTCTTTATGACCAAACACAAAAATTAGAAGAATTAAACAAATAATGAAATTAGCTCAATTATTTTCAGATTTTGAAGAAGCGTTGACAAGACAAGGAGAGGAAGCAGAAAGCCTCTCTTTTGTCTATCGTAGCTTAAAAAATCTCTCTTTTACAGACTTTGTCTTTGCCCTCCAGCAAGAGGTAACAGAGAATGAAAAACAATTTGTAGAAGAAATTTACCAGCACTTAGCAGCTCACAAACCAGCTCAGTATATCATTGGTCAAGCAGATTTCTTTGGAATGCAGTTAAAAGTAGATGAGCGGGTCTTGATTCCTCGTCCAGAAACAGAAGAGTTGGTGGAACTCATCCTCACAGAAAATCCTGAGGATAAGCTTAAGGTTCTAGATATCGGGACTGGAAGTGGCGCCATAGCTCTTGCATTAGCTAAAAACAGACTAGATTGGTCAGTGACAGCAGCAGATATTTCCCAAGACGCCTTAGAGCTTGCATCAGAGAATGCTAAAAATCAAAATCTTAATATATTTTTTAAAAAATCGGATTGTTTTGCAGAAATTTCTGAAAAATATGATATAATTGTATCCAATCCACCCTATATCTCTCGTGAAGATGAGTCAGAGGTCGGTTTGAATGTTATATATTCAGAGCCTCATTTAGCTCTCTTTGCAGATGAGGATGGCCTAGCTATTTACCGCAGAATTGCGGAAGATGCAAAAGACTATCTCACAGATGGTGGTAAGATTTACCTTGAAATTGGATACAAGCAAGGTCAAAGTGTTCCTGTGCTTTTTAGGAAATATCTTCCTGAAAAACGAGTACGAACACTCAAGGACCAATTTGGTCAAGATAGGATGGTTGTAGTTGATGATGGACAGGATTAGACAAGAGTTGGAAATGGGTGGGGCAGTCATTTTGCCTACAGAGACAGTTTACGGCCTCTTTGCTAAGGCCTTAGACGAAAAAGCTGTCGACCATGTTTACCAACTCAAACGTCGTCCTAGAGATAAGGCGCTCAATCTTAATGTCGCTTCTCTAGAGGACATCTTACACTTTTCAAAGAATCAGCCAACTTATCTAGAAAAACTTGTAGAGACCTTTTTACCAGGTCCCTTGACCATTATCCTCGAAGCCAATGACCGAGTTCCTTATTGGGTCAACTCTGGTCTTGCAACTGTCGGATTTCGGATGCCGAGTCACCCCATTACACTTGATTTGATTCGAGAGACAGGTCCTTTGATTGGGCCGTCTGCCAATATCTCGGGTCAGGCGAGTGGAGTGACCTTTGCTCAAATTCTAGAGGATTTTGACCAAGAGGTTCTGGGTCTAGAGGACGACGCTTTTCTAACTGGACAGGATTCGACTATTTTGGATTTGTCTGGAGACAAGGTGAAAATCTTACGCCAGGGGGCGATTAAGCGAGAAAACATTCTTGCTCAGTTGCCAGAGATTTCTTTTGAGGAGGAATGAGATGCTAAGAGATTTGCAAGAAACAGATGTGAATGCTATATGTGAGATTAACCAAGAGGCTTTGGGCTATTCTTTTAGTCCAGAGGACACAGCTAGTCAACTAGCTAGACTGTCTCAGGATTCTCATCATTTCCTACTTGGCTATGAGGATGAGGTCAGCCATGTCCTACTTGGATATGTCCATGCCGAGGTTTACGAATCCCTCTATTCCAAAGCAGGATTTAATATTTTAGGCTTAGCGGTTTCGCCTCAAGCACAAGGGCAAGGTATTGGTAAAAGCTTACTGCAAGGGTTGGATCAAGAAGCAAAAAGACGGGATTATGGGTTTATCCGCTTAAACTCTGCTGATCATCGTCTGGGAGCTCATGCATTTTATGAAAAAGTTGGTTATACTTGTGATAAAGTGCAGAAACGGTTTATTCGCATCTTTTAGTATATTTTCTTAAACTAAAGGACCAGTCACACTATAAAGGAGAAGACCTATGATTTTTGACAAAGACGATTTTAAAGCATACGATGCTGATCTCTGGAATGCTATTGCCAAAGAAGAAGAACGCCAACAAAACAACATCGAGTTGATTGCTTCGGAAAACGTGGTTTCCAAGGCTGTTATGGCAGCTCAAGGGTCTATCTTGACAAACAAATATGCCGAGGGTTACCCAGGACGCCGTTATTATGGTGGAACCGATGTAGTAGACGTGGTAGAAACTCTAGCTATTGAACGTGCAAAAGAAATTTTCGGTGCTAAATTCGCCAATGTCCAATCTCACTCAGGAAGCCAAGCCAACTGTGCAGCATATATGGCTTTGATTGAGCCTGGTGATACCGTTATGGGGATGGATTTGGCAGCAGGTGGACACTTGACCCACGGAGCTCCTGTTAGCTTCTCTGGTCAAACCTACAACTTTGTTTCTTATAGTGTGGACCCTGAAACGGAACTTTTGGACTTTGATGAAATCTTGAAACAAGCCCAAGAAGTAAAACCAAAACTAATCGTAGCTGGTGCTTCAGCCTATTCTCACATTATTGATTTCTCTAAATTCCGTGAAATCGCAGATGCTGTTGGAGCTAAGCTCATGGTCGATATGGCCCATATCGCGGGTTTGGTTGCAGCTGGTCTTCACCCAAGCCCAGTACCATATGCTCATATCACTACAACAACGACCCACAAAACCCTTCGTGGACCTCGTGGTGGCTTGATCTTGACAAATGATGAGGACCTGGCTAAGAAAATCAACTCAGCTATTTTCCCTGGTATTCAGGGAGGCCCTTTGGAGCATGTTATTGCGGCGAAGGCTGTTTCCTTCAAAGAAGTCTTAGATCCAGCCTTTAAGGAATATGCTGCTAATGTCATCAAAAACAGCAAGGCTATGGTTGAAGTCTTCTTGCAAGACCCTGATTTCCGTATCATTTCTGGCGGTACTGAAAATCACCTCTTCCTAGTGGATGTGACTAAGGTTGTAGAAAACGGAAAAGTTGCTCAAAACTTGCTGGACGAAGTCAATATTACCCTAAATAAAAACTCAATCCCTTACGAAACCTTGTCACCATTCAAGACAAGTGGGATTCGTATCGGATCTGCAGCCATCACTGCACGTGGATTTGGTGAAGAAGAGAGTCGCAAAGTGGCTGAACTTATCATTAAAACCCTTAAAAATGCGGAAAATGAAGCTGTCTTAGAAGAAGTGAGAAGTGAAGTCAAAGCATTGACAGATGCCTTCCCATTATACGAGGACTAAAATTTTTATGGACATTTATATTAAGAAAGCCATTATCCATCAGTTCAGTCCAGATGATACCGAGCTGTTCCTAGCGGATAAGTTTCTCAATATCACTCCAAAAATCGAAGAATACCTGCGCAAAAAAATCGAACGTGTGTATTCAGATGAAGCCAAGACTGGGATTTTCGAAGAAGAAAATCCCTTCTTCAATCACATCACAGACGATTTGTTGGAGACATCAGTAACACTAGCTAATCTCTGGAAAGAAGAGTTCAGCATTTCTGAAAACCTCAAGACCAATGACTTGATTTTTGTGCAATTTTCTAAAGAAGGCGTAGAACACTTCGCTTTCTTGAGAATTGTACTACGTGAAACCTTGACTCATCTGGGAGGAGAGGTTGACAATCCAATCAAGCTAACTCAGAATAACTTGCCTGGATTTGGAACGGGTGCTGACGAGGCCTTAGTGGTTAATCTTCAAAGTCGCAAGTACCATCTGATTGAAAAACGAATCAAGTACAACGGGACTTTTTTGAACTATTTTTCAGATAACCTTCTTGCTGTCGCCCCTAAAATTTCACCTAAGAAATCTATCAAAGAACTGGAAAAGACAGCCCAGAGAATTGCTGAGACTTTTAACACAGATGATTTTCAATTTCAATCCAAGGTAAAATCTGCTATTTTTAATAATCTAGAAGAAAGCAATGAATTATCGCCTGAAAAATTGGCTAATGACCTTTTTGACAACAATCTGACGGCTCGTTTGAGTTTTATTGACCAAGTCAAAGAAGCCGTACCAGAGCCAGTTCAGTTTGATGAAATTGATGCCAGTCGCCAATTAAAGAAATTTGAAAACCAAAAACTCTCCTTGTCAAATGGAATTGAGCTCATTGTTCCCAATAACGTCTATCGAGACGCCGAGTCTGTTGAGTTTATCCAAAACGACAATGGAACTTACTCTATTTTAATCAAAAATATCGAGGATATTCAAAGTAAATAATGTTTAAACGAATTCGAAGAGTGCTTGTACTAGCAGTCTTCCTTTTTGCTGGATATAAAGCTTACCGCGTTCACCAAGATGTCAAGCAAGTCATGACCTATCAACCCATGGTGCGAGAAATCTTGAGTGAAAAAGACACCCCAGCAAACGAAGAGCTCGTGCTCGCTATGATTTATACTGAAACAAAAGGTAAAGAAGGCGACGTCATGCAGTCTAGTGAATCTGCAAGTGGTTCCACCAATACCATCAATGATAATGCCTCTAGCATTCGACAAGGTGTGCAAACTCTGACAGACAATCTCTATCTGGCCCAAAATAAAGGTGTTGATGTCTGGACAGCTGTGCAAGCCTATAATTTTGGTCCTGCCTATATCGATTTTATTGCCCAAAATGGCAAGGAAAATACCCTAGCACTGGCAAAACAGTACTCTCGTGATACGGTTGCTCCCTTGCTTGGCAATACCACTGGAAAGACTTATAGTTATATTCACCCCATTTCTATCTTCCACGGTGCTGAGCTCTATGTAAATGGTGGGAACTATTACTATTCTAGACAGGTACAACTCAACCTTTACATTATCAAATGTTTCACTCTCTTTTCAACATCTGGCTAGCCCAGGTGTTTTTGTTATAAGTTTTCTTTAAGATTGTTTTATTACCCTAGAAAGGTAAAGGAGGGAATATCCCATGAGAAAGAAATTCTTTCTAACAAGTGCTGCAGTATTGTGGGCCGCAACAGCTATGACGAGCGTCCACGCAGCAACCGATGTTCAAAAAGTAATCGATGAAACCTATGTACAACCTGAATATGTTCTAGGTTCTTCTCTATCTGAAGACCAGAAAAATCAAACTCTTAGCAAACTTGGCTATGACGCATCAAAAGACACCAAAGATATCAAAACTATGACACCTGATGTCTACTCGAAAATTATGAATGTGGCTAATGATGCTAGCCTACAGCTTTATTCATCAGCTAAGATTCAAAAGCTAGGTGACAAGTCACCTTTAGAGGTCAAGATTGAAACGCCTGAAAATATCACCAAGGTGACGCAGGATATGTATCGTAACGCAGCAGTGACGCTGGGAGTGGAGCATGCAAAAATCACAGTTGCAGCACCCATTCCAGTTACAGGAGAGAGCGCCCTAGCAGGGATTTACTACTCGTTAGAAGCCAATGGTGCCAAAGTACCGCAAGCCAATAAATACTTAGCTCAAGAGGAACTAAAAGCCTTGTCCGATATTAATGCTGAAAACAAGGACAAGTCAGGCTACGATGCCAATAAACTCAATGTTGCTTTGGCAGATATCAAGGCAGGAATCGCAAAAGCAAAAGAAGCCAAAGGTAATCTGACAGAAGAAGATGTCCGCAAAATCGTTGAAGACACGCTAAAAAACTACAAACTCGATCAGGTTATAACAGGAAACCAGGTCAATATCATCATCAATTTTGCCCTCAATCTCTCAAAGAGTGACATTTTGAACAATGCTGATTTCACTAAAACACTAAATGACCTCAAGGAAAGCATTGTCTCTCAAGCTGGAGATAGCTTTAAAAATATCAACCTCAACTTTGATGCCAATAAAGCGCTAGAAGACGGGGGCAATTTCTTTAGCTCCCTTTGGCAAGCGATTGTCAACTTCTTCAAGAGTTTTGGTGCTTAGGTCATTTCATGATATAATAGATGGTAACAGAAATGTTGCCGTCTTTTTTTGTCGGCCGATAGAAAGTGAAAAATATGCTAAAGAAAAATGATATTGTAGAAGTTGAAATTGTTGATTTGACCCATGAAGGTGCTGGGGTTGCTAAGGTGGATGGTTTGGTTTTCTTTGTAGAAAATGCTCTACCAACTGAGAAAATTCTCATGCGTGTCCTTAAAGTCAATAAAAAGATCGGCTATGGAAAAGTTGAAGAATACCTTACTTACTCTCCACATCGTAACCAAGACCTTGACCTAGCTTATCTACGCTCAGGTATCGCTGATTTGGGGCATCTTGCTTATCCAGAGCAGCTCAAGTTTAAAACCAAGCAAGTCAAAGACAGTCTCTACAAGATTGCTGGTATTACAGATGTAGAAGTTGCTGAAACGCTTAGCATGGTAAATCCAGTTAAGTATCGTAACAAGGCGCAGGTACCTGTTCGTCGAGTGAATGGTATCTTGGAAACTGGCTTTTTCCGTAAAAATTCGCATGACCTTATGCCCCTTGAAGATTTCTTCATCCAGGATCCTGTCATTGACCAAGTTATTGTGGCTTTACGAGATTTGCTCCGTCGTTTTGATTTAAAACCTTATGACGAAAAGGAACAGTCTGGCTTGATTCGAAATCTTGTGGTGCGACGTGGGCACTATTCAGGACAAATCATGGTCATTTTAGTAACAACTCGTCCGAAAGTTTTCCGAGTGGAGCAATTGATTGAACGCCTTATCAAGCAGTTCCCAGAGATTGTGTCTGTCATGCAAAATATCAACGACCGAAATACCAATGCTATTTTTGGTAAGGAGTGGAAGACTCTTTATGGTCAAGACTATATTACCGACCAGATGTTGGGAAATGACTACCAAATCGCTGGACCAGCCTTTTACCAGGTCAATACTGAAATGGCAGAGAAACTTTATCAAACGGCCATTGACTTTGCGGAGTTAAAAGTAGATGATGTGGTGATCGATTCTTATTCGGGTATTGGAACCATTGGATTATCCGTTGCCAAGCATGTCAAGGAAGTCTACGGAGTTGAGATCATCCCAGAAGCAGTTGAGAATAGCCAGAAGAATGCTGCATTAAACAATATCACAAATGCCCACCATGTCTGCGACACAGCTGAAAATGCCATGAAGAATTGGCTCAAGGAAGGTATCCAACCAACCGTTATATTGGTTGATCCTCCACGCAAGGGATTGACCGAGAGCTTTATCAAAGCAAGCAGTCAAACAGGAGCAGACCGCATTGCTTATATTTCATGTAATGTCGCAACCATGGCGCGTGATATCAAACTCTATCAAGAATTGGGATATGAATTGAAGAAAGTCCAGCCGGTAGATTTGTTTCCGCAAACGCACCACGTTGAGTGTGTAGCTTTGCTGATAAAAGCCTGGAAACCTTGTAACGAAAGGGGTCAAGAAAAGCCTTGTAGGTAAAGACTTTTCTCGTTTAGTGGGGAAGTATTAAAGTGACCTCTCATATTTTCTACTAGGTTTGATAACTTATTTGAGATGGATTCTATTTCCATAAACACTGTGGGGATGTTTTTGTTACCAAAGATAATAAGTTAATGGGAATAAATGTGTCCCCCTATAAGGGACATTAGTAAGAAATTTCCATAGTTGATTAAAATTGAGCTTGATAGCTGGAAATTAGAAAGTAAAGGGATACAACAGGTTTACAAATTGGCAAGCAAATTGTTTGTATGACAAATTAGAATTTGTGGAGGTTTTCTATGAAGTATGAAGAAATTAAATTAAATATTTCAAATGATAAAATTAGCAATTACAAAGTATTTAAAGGGATGAAGCTGTATTCTGAAATATTTAAATCCGAAGATGAAAAGAAGTTAATAAATAAAAGAGTATTTGTAACTCCAAAAGGAAACTATGTTTATTATGAAAGGACAGATATAAATTGGAACTATTGGTCAGATAAAACAAGATATGATTCGAGTTTTGAATTAAGTGATATAAAACATAATATAGTATTTGAAGTATCAACAGAATTGACTAAGTTTACAAAATATTTAGGAGAAGAAGTAGTCAAAAAAATTATTTTTAAAGAAAAAAATGGAGAAATAGTAGAAGTACTGGATATTTAGTACATCTTGAACTCCCTATTACTAGTTTAATAAAATGGAGAAGATAATGTGGACTAAACGAATACATTATTTAACAGAAGTAAGTGAACATCTGATTCTAAGTGAAAAATCATTATATTTCTGTCGATGGAAAAAGTCAGATACTATCAATAATTATGTGTAAACACCCAAGTAGAGTTTGTACTGACCCCAAAAAGTTAGACATTTAATTTATCCAAAGGATTTAGTTCTGTATTGCACAGGACTGAGTCCTTTTAATTTCACCTTAATTCGTTTGTTGTTGTAATACTCAATATAACCTATACTTTTAGTCTTTCTAATTCTTCAAGTAGTTCCTGCACATGGTCTGTAATATCATATTCATTTTGATCAGGTTTTATGTAGATACGTTCATCTTTTAGATAAATAATAAATAATATTGTTAAGATTCATCGTCTTGCTCCTTTTCATCAACCTTAGCGATTAGAATAGCATCTTCGATTAAGAAAGCATATGGATAGATGGCAGCATCTTCGTCAGAAGGCATTGAAATTTCATGAAAATCTTCATTTTCCAATCGCTCTTCTAAGTTCTCCATATCAAAAATTTCAACTTTGCACTAAGGATTGTAACCATAGGTTCCGAGTTCAAGAATATCTTTAAGTTTCATCACTATCCACCAACTACTGGCATAAAGTGGCCAATGACTTTACCAACAATACGAAATTCATCTTCAGCATAAGCATATTTGTCAGCATACTTATCATTGATGGAAACAATGCGATAGTGGTCATCTTCCTTGTAGACTTTCTTAATGAAGGTTTGACCATTTAGATAGATAGCATAAACAGCCCCACTATAATCAAATCCTGTTTCATTGATAAGAGCAACCTCACCATCAGAGTACTTAGGCAACATTGAGTCACCGTGAATATAGGCAGCAATGTCATAATTGTGCTCTTTCTCAGAATAGACAGTTTCATACTCGTATTCATCATAGTAGTTGTCACCTAGACCAGCTGAAAGAGGCACGTCTTTAAGAACACGCACTGAAAAGAGTGGAAGGACTTTAGATTCAGACTCTTTCTTAATCTGTTTGGCGAGTAAATTCTCTACAAACTTATCAGCAAGAACCTGATTAGTTTCATTAAGCTGAAGGTAGTTAGTTACGATATAATATTCAGATTCAAAGTAACTAGGCTCGACATCTAATATTTCCGAAAGCAGCAGTAGGTTTTTTTGGTTTGGAATAGTTTTACCACTTTCCCAATTGTGATATGCAGTTCTAGTAACGTTCAAATAGTTTGCGATAGAAGTTTGAGATAGTCTTTTCTCAGTTCTACGTAATTTTAGTCTTTCTTTAGAAAACATATAGCTCCTTGTCAAGTTATAACTTAACAAAATTATATCAAAAATTTTTAATAAGTCAAAACTAAAAGGGAGCTTAGTAGGTGCTCCCTTTAAAAAATTTTTTTTATACTAGTTTGAGAAAGTATATTTTTTAACTGTGAATTATTTTCTAGATAAGTGAAATTCTGTGGTGGGAAAAAGTTTGTAGCTTTTAAAGTAAGAAAATCAATAGGTGACTCAAGTTCGTGAAATGATATAATTTCATAAGCGTATCTACCATTTATTATATTTGAATAAAATTGTTCCTCGCCCAATCCGTACAGTTGTGATGATGATAGCGTCGTTATGGGATTATTCACTATCATCTTATATTTAATGCTTTTTGTGGGATTTGTTTCATAAATCCAGAAAATGATTTTATTATCTGGAGAATTTATTTTAAAAGGCCGAAATTCAAAATTTTTAATTTGTTTTTTTATAAGATTATTATATTTAGGATATATGCTAATCACTAATTCGGGTAAGGTATTATTTATCAATTTTTTCAATTTCCTTTGTTGAGTTCAGCATGATGTATTTGAGATACTTTTCTTCTGTTAGCTGTTTTGCGAGGTCTTTATCAGCATTGATAAGCTTAATTAGAGCATCCCAGTTTGGTATAGGAGCAAACCTATCAACCTTGGCAGAGGGTCTTCTAAGTCTATTCCATTTTCTAATTTCAGTGCCATTCCTTATTGCTGAACTTGAACTGTTCTCTGTATTATACTTATTTTTTATTTGTAATAGAATTGTTTCATCTTTAGAAATATAGCAAAAATCAACAGCTCGAAGTACAGACCCTGCACACCATTTCCAACCATGCGGTTCTAATACTTCTGCAAGAAATTCTTCAAGTATCATACCATTCATGTTCTCTGCGCTCATATAGATAAAATGACCTGTTAAGTATGTGCTTAAAGTTTTTTCGTCAGCACCTGTATTAGCCGCAATGCGAGTAATAAGTGCTGAATCCTTCTCACCAAAGTTTTTTAAAGGTCTTTTTAATGCTGGGTTATCCCTATCATTTACATATTTGTTAACCCAATTCTGTAAGTACTCCTCACACATTGCATCTAACTCACTAACATTAGTGACAGTATTCTTCGTAAAAAGTGATACGTCATTAGTAAGTGCAAAATTAAAAATTACTGAAATATTTTTTTGATATACTTCAGATTTAATACTTGGTAAAATTGTGGTTTTAAATATTTTACTGGCATTAGATGTTGTCAATCCTTTAGCAACTAAATCAGCTAGAGTTATAGATATTTTCTTTGATTTTGCCATTAATGAGAACCTCGTTTCTGTATTTAATCTAATTATATCACAGAAAGATAAATTTTGATATTCTTGCATAATTCAACGAATAGTGGTACAATCATTAGGGTCTAAAAATAGTTTCGGAGGAGAAATGTTGAATATACAGGAAGTTGCAAGACAATTACAGATGTCTGAACAATATGCAAGAAGATTAATGAGAGAGGGGGCTATTAAGGCTGATTATACTGGTAAGGTCTGGAAAACTACCCAAAATGATATAGATAATTTCTTATTAAAAAGTGATTATGTAATGAATCCAGCAGACAGAGTGAGACGAAGCAAGAAGCTTCCAAATGTAATAGCACTTTCATTTTTCAGCGGTGGTATGGGATTAGATATCGGAATGCAAAAAGCAGGTATCAAGCCATTGTTGGCTTGTGAAATTAATAAAGAGGCGCGAGCAACTATCGTAGAAAATGATGATGAGATTGGCTTAATTGGGGATATCTGGGAGGCAACACCCCAAAAAATTAGAGAGTTTGCATGTATACCTGATGGAAAAGAAATTGATGTAATTTTTGGTGGTCCACCATGTCAAGCATTTTCAACAGCAGGGAATAGAAAAGGATTTGAAGATGCCAGAGGAGATGTTTTTATAAGGTATTTGGATATCATAGAAGACTTACGCCCTAAGTATGCAGTAATTGAAAATGTGAGGGGATTGCAGACTACTGAAGCGGTGCTAGAAGATACTAATGGTCAAGCAGTGAAAGGTGGAGTATTACATTATGCAATTAATAGACTTGAGTTAGCTGGCTATACTGTTTCGTTTGAACTATATAATGCAGCAAATTTTGGGGCTGCACAAAAAAGAGAACGGTTTGTAATTATCGCAAAGTATGGGAATGAAAAAGTTCCATATTTAACACCTACACATAGTGAGTTCGGTGAATATCAGTTGCCTCAATGGAGAACACTTGGGGATGTAGTTGAAGATATTCAAGGTACCAAAATGGATTATGTTGAAATTCCTAAAAGTCGTATAAATTGGTACAAAAAAATTCCAGAAGGTGGAAATTGGAAATCACTAAGTGACTCAGACCAAAGAGAAGCCATGGGGAAAAAATATTTCATGGGTGGAGGGAAAACAGGATTTTATAGAAGACTAAGTTTCTCAAAGCCTAGTCCTACATTAGTGACTGTACCAACGATGCCTGCTACAGATTTGATCCATCCCACGGAACTTCGTCCGCTGTCTATACAAGAATATGCAAGAATTCAAGGTTTTCCGGATAGTTGGAAGTTTAAGGGAAGTATAATGGAAAAGTATAAACAGATTGGAAATGCTGTACCCATTGATTTAGGGAAAGCTATTGGTTTAACTATTTTGAATGATATGAACGGTAAAATTGTAAATAAATACCCCAATTTTAAATACTCTAGATATAAGAATACATCTGATATAACTTTCCCAGAAACTTATAGTAAAAATCTTTCAAAGGCTTTAAATAAAAATCAAGCATTACAGCTAGAACTAGATTTGTAATAGAACTTAAAAATTCGCTCTATTATCTGAGCGAATTTATTCTTTAATTTCCAGCAGCAGGTCTAAGTTTCTGCAAAAGTACTTTTGTTTCAATTCCGACTTCTGTAGCGATACTTAATAACTCATTGTAGCTTCCAGAACCTCCAATGGTATCCCATAGCTCTTTACCAATTAAAACAACAGGGTCGGTTGTGAAATTAAATAATTTCATAGGTGGGTTATGTTCATATGAAGTTTTATCATTTCCAAACGGATTATAAGGGAGCCCGAAATAGACATTGCATTCCGGATTATATAGTTTCAGAAGTAAGCAATCCCTCTTTGCTGTTGCTGTCTGATCAATATTAGGTTTAACGGTTTTAAGACTAGCAAAGTAATCGACTCCATTACGAGACCACCATAGATCAGAAATTATTCGTAAAGAAGTTGTTTGACCTGAAAGGGTTACACTGTTTAAAAAATTTAGGACATCTTGCCAAGACGTCAAGGTGTTTTTGTTATCTCTGACTAATTGTATGTGCCTATCTACTGCGTGTACTAGCGCCTCATCTAATATTATTTCTGTTACTTTTTGTCGTTGAGCGTCTTCAGCTTGATTTGATAATGCGAGAATTCTTGCTATTTCTTCAACCACTCGCTGACCAAAGGAAGTGCTAAACGATCTCTCAAAACGACTCCAAAAAATGACCTCATCAGTTAAAAGAGCAGAGTGAAATGGTCGAAAGGTTCCTTTGCCATTTTTAAATCGCTCAATGGTTTGAGTGACACAGCTTTCAAATTCTTTTTTTATTTGATTACGATATTCTGGGTTCATATGAAGGTCCTTTTACATAATAGAGTTATGTAAAAATTATATCATTTGGATAAGGTAATTACAATAAGAATATGAAGATAAAGGCACGACAAAGGCATGAAGCTGTTTTTGTTTTCAGATTACAGTTACATAAAATGTTTCGCCCTCTAGAGCTATAGACTTAGAGATGCACCTTAGACTATAAATAATTAAAGAAATGTATTATTGAGAAACTTGCCATTATGGATGTTATTGTTAAGGCAGAAATTGTAGTATAATATAGACATAAAACATATAATCAGAGGACAGATTATGCTATACCGATCATTTGAAAAGTTACTTGAATCTAATTTTTATAACATTATATTTAAAGCAATAGATAACTTTATCTATTCTAACAAAGCAAGCTTATCAGTTAAGTCACACACTATAATATTCCCGAATTATATGAAACTGGATGATTTTTCTATCAAAAAGGTTTTGTCTAGAAAAGTTCAAGATAAATTTATTATTTCAGACCTTCAGGTTATTGCAAACCTTGAAATAAAGGGGGACACTAAATATGGTTATGAATCTGACAGTAGTAATATTTGGTTACGAGTCAAAGTTATGTACAAATTAAAACAAGGCATTCATGATTTTAAAATAATGAGCGTTATCCCATTTGAATCTTCCGATTATGATAGGTCTAATTTAGGTTTAAGTCCTGAATTTGTCCCTTATATAAAAGCAAAGGAAATGGATGACATTGCTGAGGAGATACTAAAGCAATACTATCCTGATGCACTACAAGTTCCGATGTCACTTCCAATTGATGAGTACCTCGCAAATATTGGATTGACGAAAGTTGAAGGGAGACTAACAAAAGACAGCTCCGTTTTTGGTGAGATGGTATTTAAAGATACTGAAGTTGTGTTTTATGATTCGGATATCCCAGAAACTAAGTTGATTAGAAAAAAGACTATTCTTGTAGACCCCGATGTAATTTGTTTACGGAATCAAGGAAGCTATAATAATACGGTTGTTCATGAATCAGTTCACTGGCTACTTCACCGCTACCACAACGAATATAAGATGCTCTTTGATGCCAATCACCGACTGAGTAGTAGTAAAAGTGATAGGTCATCACTAACTTTATCTACTTGGAGCGATTACGATTGGATGGAGTGGCAAGCAAATGGAATTGCTGCTAGAATTTTAATGCCAAAGAAAGCAACTAAACAGATGGTTCAAGAGTTTTTTGTCAAATACTCATTAGAGTTTGAACAGGAGAAAAAAGCTCTAATGTTCGAACAAGTAATTGATGATTTGGCAGAATTCTTCCAAGTCTCACGGTTAGCTGTGAAGATTCGATTATTACAACTTGGCTACAGTGAATTTGAAGGCACGTATAACTATGTAGGCAATGAGTACATCAGAAGTTATGCTTTTGAAGTTGGGGCATTGAAAAAAGGTCAAACCTTCACTATTTCTTTTAATAATGCCTGTATGCTCAATGCGAACAATTCCAAATTTAAGGACTTGATGAATACAGAGCGTTTTGTATATGTTGACTCCCATTTTTGTTTGAATGATGAAAAGTATGTAGTAATGGTTGATTTAGGTATTTACCAGATGACTGATTATGCATACGAGCATATGGATGAATGTTGCTTAACATTCGATGTTCGATATCAAACCGATGGAACTTTATCGTACAAAGATTTCAACGATTACATTATGTATCGAGGGAGTAACCCTGAACTTAAGATTAAAGTTGATTTTTCAGAATGCCTCATAAGTCAGGAAATACTTGGAAATGTGCCAGAGTATACTTCGGAAGTATATACAAAGGTTGCTGAGGTAATGGAACAGCTACCGGGGAATTTTTGTGGGACAATGGTATATCACCGCAAACGTAGAGATTTCTCACGAGAGGAGTTGGAAGAACACTCAACTGTTAGTGTTTCAACTATTCAGCGTATGGAAAAAGATAAGGAATACCAAAAGACATTAGGTAGACTTATGGCCATTTGTATTGGCTTAAAATTATATCCTACATTTAGTTTCGACCTTATTGATAAGAGTAATTGTAAGTTTGATGATACTATTGTTTTTCACGGTGTTTACAAGATGCTATTAAGAAACTGTTACCATCTAACCGTCGATGAATGTAACCAAAAGCTTAAAGAGATGGGAATTTCAGTTCCAATTGGAGGAAAATAAATTTTTTTATATTTACCGTTCATGAGATGAACGGTTTTTTTGTATGTACGCCTGTATTTTGTGGAGTAGAAAAAGTGGCAGTGGTTAGAATGATTGTTATAAATGGATTTAAAAGTGTTCATTTCATGACCTGTAAAAAACATTTGTGAGGGACTATACTATTATAAAAGGTAACATCAAGTTACTAATAGAAACATCCTATATGACTTCTTGCTACTGATCATAGCTACTGACCTCAAGGGAGGATTATAGGAATCACAGTTCAGTCTGTGAGGTCAACTGACCGATACATAGAGGAAAGTACTATGCGGTCAATAATATATTTAATGCATATTGAGTTGTCAAAACTGCTTTCGGTATTAACAGAAAGTCAGTCAAACAATGACAATTCAAGAAAACAAACGTCAATCAAAGTATAACCCTTCAAGATATGAAAATGAAAAGTCATATAACGATGTACCTTGTGAACTTAATCAAGTTCTCGCTCCTTTCGTCATTAGAGATAAAGAGATGAGACAGAGCAAAGATATCAATCCTAAAAACTTAAAAACATTTAGGTTTTATGGGAAAGCTGTACTTGTAGGTTTTGTACCAGTTTTTATTGAGGACTTTGACAATGTCATTAAAATCTTCAATATGGATGTTAACGAGTATCTTAATCGCTATACGAAAGGTAATGACTTATCTTTAGATGAGATGTTGGACAAAATGTATAATAACGAAGAAGTAGGTTTCGATCCTACTGGTGTAAACTCTCACGAAGAGATTATTATGATGTTAGAAACAATTCGTGAACTGATAGAAGAAGTAGAATGTCGAAATAAGAAATATGGTCAAATCCTAAGACTTATTTATGAGAATATGGATATCGCAAAACAAGATATTATTTCTACACTTGGAATGAAAAAGACTCAAGGTTATGCAGCTATTAAGAAAGCTCAAGCAATGGCTAAAGAAGTCTACAGAGAATTAAACCAATAATAAAAGAAATCTGCTATCTAGTTAGGTAGCAGATTTTTCTTTAGTCTTTTTGATAGAAGTAACATTCATACCCTTCAGCTCGTAGATTGATGTCTTCCATCCAGATTGGAGAAATGGACATTTGATTAGATATTTCATCTAGATTTTGCTTTGGCAAGCACTCGATGATAAGCTCATCGTGAATATGGCCAACGATTTTCTTGTCTTTTAGTTGTTTTATCGAATGGGCTAGTATATCTCGACTAATTCCTTGAACTATATTTTCGACAAACTTTGGACCATAACTTTCTAATCTTTCCCATCGTTTTGCAGAACTGGTTCCCTCATACGTTACTGATTCTCCTCCGAATTGGTTCTCTCCAATTCTTGGTTTCACATAAGCCAATCTTCGTCCAGATGGGAGAGTAATGAATAACATTCGTTTTTCAACACTGAATATAATGCCATGACTTGCCGTTTCAGTTTGTTCCTTGATAGCAGTCTTGACAGCATTATCGATATCCCACCATAAAAGAACAATGTTTGGATTGGCCGTTCGCCAGGAATTTACAAGAGGTTGTAGTTCTTCTTCGGCTAATCCCATGTCACTAGCTCCCATTGCTTTAAGAGCTCCTACAGACCCACCATAGCCTAGAGCTAGCTCTGCAATCTTTCCTTTTTGACGTAAGTGTTCATTAACTCCATGTTTCTCTACTGGGACATGGAACATTTTACTGGCACTGGCGCAGTAAATGTCCTCCCCTTTATTAAAAACTTTAGTTCTCCACGTCTCACCTGCTAGATGGGATAGAACACGAGCTTCAATAGCAGAAAAGTCACAAACGATAAATTTTTTGTCCTCACTAGGAATAAAAGATGTTCGAATAAGCTGTGACAGTGTATCTTGAACATCGTAGAGAAGTTCAACAGTATCACTATCTCCAGACTGAAAGAGTATTCTCGCTTCATTTAAATCTTTTAAGTGGTTTTGTGGTAGGTTTTGAAGTTGTACCAGTCGTCCAGCCCATCGCCCAGTGCGGTTTGCTCCATAGAATTGGAACATCCCTCTTACACGTCCATCTTTACAAACACAATTCATCATTGCTTGATATTTGGATACACTTGATTTTGCTGCTTGCTGACGTAATTTTAGAACCCTTGCTGTTTTATCATCAACTTTTTGTAAAAGGTTATTTACAGTTTTTTTATCGAGTGAATCTGTTTCAATATTGTGCTTACGTAACCAACCAATCATCTGTAGAACGGAGTTTGGATTTTCAAGACCAGTTAAAATTTTCAATTCTTCTTGGATTTTTGCTTTACTCTCTGCATCAATTTTGATAGCTGACTGGACAAAGTCAACATCAACTCCTATACCGTAGTCATTGATATTCTGATCAAGGTGGTACTCATCCCAGACAAAGTCAGGAACTGGGAAGTTTTGCAACCTTTTTTTGATTGCTAGTTCAACTTCTACATCTCGTTTATTATATTCGATAAAATTTTTCCATTTCTCTGGTGCGTGATTTTCATAATTACGTGTTCGACCACCATTTACTTTTGTGGGTTTACAAGGAAGGCAGAAGTAGCGAATTAATTCACTCCCAACTTTTAGTTTTTGTTCACGAAGTTTAAGAACCGTACCTACACCTTCAAGTGACAAGGGCAATCCCAAGTAAGCAGACCAAATCATGCTACATCGCCAAGATTTTGGGGATAAAAAATTCTCATTAAGTAAGGTAGGGTAATGTTTCTTAATCCAATTAGACAGACAAATACGTTCAAATGTTGCATTGAAAGCCCATTTAATGACTGTATCATCAATTAAGGCTTGTAGGATAAGATTTGGTAGTTTATCCTTAGTCAGATCATAAACAATTACAGGAGCATTATTGATAGATACTGCTATAAGAAGGATTTCAAAAGATTCATCTTCCGCATATCGATAGACTCCAGTTTTCCGTAGGTCTACATCACAGTAAGTTTCTATGTCTAATGATAGTTCTTTAATTTGCATAATTCATCCTTTCATAAAAAGGTGGCAGGAAGAACTGCCACCATGTTTTAGTGTTTATTTCTGCGACTAAAGAATCGTTCTCTCTCATATCTGATGTCATTGCGAATACTAACATATAAAAGATGGCTGAGTAAAGCGATTGTGAGACAAGATGCAACAGTCCATAGAAATTCAATTATTGTCATTTGTATTCACCATTTTTTGTTTTCTCTCTTTTTCTGATCGGATATCATCTCGAATTGTCATAAATGCAGCATATAGTCCAGTAAACAGCCAAACTGCCATTAAGATAGTCATAAAAATTGAAAAAATCATCTTTCATATCTCCTTTCTTAGTTTAAGAAATCATCATCGTCTGTAGCGAAGTCATCTTCAGCACTTGTACGACCTCCCAGAGGCTCACCATCGCGCAATTTTTGGAGGTTATTAAGACCGCAAGCAATTCCCTTATTTCCGTTTGAATTGAAAGCGTAGAAGGAGATACTGGCACGTCCATAGATACCGGAATATAACTCTGAAGTATCAATAATTTCTTGACGGTTAGCATCAACAATACCAGGTTTATGTGGAGAGTTCGCATTCACGAAGTAGGCATTGCGATAAGCTTCATCATCAGGACGTTCCAAGTCCCCATCTCGTAGTGGTGTTTTCAATACTTCTAATGATGGAACGGATTTTCCGTTCCCTTTTAGTTTAGATTCACCTTCTTTATAGGCTTGTTCAATTGCTGCTTTAATTTTATCAATAGTTTGAACATCATTTTTTGAAATGATGAGTGACACGCTATACTTTGGTTTACCACCATTAATAGCTTTTGGTTCATTAGCGTTTAAATAACTAAAACGTGTATCTTTTCCTGTAATAACTTTTGTTGTCATAAGTTTAGTCCTTTATAAAATCTGTTTTTGCTAGGTTCATTTCTTGACGATTATCATCAATTGGAACGAGTGTAGGTTTTCCATTTGGTTTTATAATTAGATTACCAAGAAGCTCATTAAAGGCTTGTTTTCCAAGCAGTTTAGTCATCCCAGTAATGTTCAGTAGTTTCTTTTCGTAGGGGTCAAATCCTGCAGCAGTTACTGTTTGAATTACTTTATTTTCATCTGAGAATTTTCGAATAGAACGTCCTTCAACTAGCTTGTAACCTGGGATTGTATGGCCATTTGTAGCTAGATTTAAAGCATGATTTCTAACATCGTTAGCCCATGTTATCAATAGTTCAATTTTTGGTAAAATCTCCGATATATCTTTATTACTAAGAGTAGCAGGATCAGCAAATTTCATCTTGGCAAGTTCTAGATTATCTTCTGCACGTTTGCGACAGATGCTTTTTATTTTGCAGAACTGGCAGTGTTTTCCTGATTTCATTTCTCCTTCACCTCTGAAAGCCAGTTCAGCTTTAGGAGATAGTTCAGTTTCAGCCCAGTGAAGTAGTTTTTCTTTGTACATTTCAAATGTTGAGACATTATTCTTTCGTGGTTGGAAAATAGTCATTGTCACTTTATCAAAACTGTATAAGCCTTCAAACATTTCTAAAGCACCTAGAGCATAGCACATCATTTGGGGGTTATGGTCAGCATCAACCAGTACACCGAGACCGTGTTTATAATCGATGATTTGTAGCAAACCATCAGCCACAATAATACAGTCTCCTGTACCAAAACCTTCTGGAACCCATTTTGAGAAATCTAGTCTCTGTTCAACAAGAACGGTTGGATCTCTAGAATATGTTTTTGCAATTTCTATCTGTTCAACTACATAGTTCCGATATTCTTCTGCGCAATGTTGCATTTCCTCGTTATAGAAAGTTAGGTTTTCAGTAGGATCACGCGCCTTACGTCCAAGTGCAGTTTCAACTAAATAGGCACAAAGCTCATGGGCATCTGTTCCTTCCAAAGCATACGTTGATACCTTATCTTCTAGTTTTTCGGTTAACCTTACTGATGGTGGACAATTTAGCCATCGATGAGAAGCAGAAGCGGATAATACAGCATGATTAGTCAATACCAATACCTCCAGCCTCTTCCATTAAAGCTGAGTAGTTTTTAGGATCTAATTTTGAAAGTGAATCAGCACCATACGCCTTTAACAAAGCTCGAATCTCATCTTTAAATCCTTCACTAGCTTTTGTAGCAAGCACACCACGAAGTTCTTCAAGAGTAACATGTCTTGGTTCTTCCATAACTTTTTCGTGATTTAAAGAAGTGTTTTCCTCAGATAGTAGTTCTTGAAACTCTTCTATAATTCTTAACTGGCACTTTGCTGATTCTTTCATTTCATTTAATAAGTCATTCAGTTGTTTCATTTTGCTCATATTGTTCGTCCTCCTTGATTTTTTTAGCTAGTTGTTTTGAGATAACACTGATGGCAGTTAGTGTATCTACTAATTGTTCATCGTGTTCAATCAATTGTTCTATTGTCATTTCACATCCTCCTATCTATATAGGTAAGAATCACTTTATAATTTCCGGATTTTAAAAAATATTTTTCTATTTGATTTCTAATTCTTACACCTGTATAGGTAAAAAGAGATGATTGAATTCCGGTTTTTTCAAAAATTAATAAAAAAATTAAAACAAAGAAAACTCTCCCTTTGACATATAAAGGAAGAGTATTTTTTTTGAAATAAATTTCTACTGAACCGGAAAATAGCAGGCAAATTTTACCTATAAAGATAGATAGAGAAAAAGACTCTCAATTTATTAGCAGATTAAGGAGGAGTTGCGGATGCAATTTTCGTTATGTCATTCTGGAAAGACAGGTATCCAAACAAGTACTGTATATCCCATTAAAGTCAGAATAACAGATGATAAATCATTATTGAATGTAGTTCAATACGATCATGTAGGTGCAGAGTTTACCAATCACACTCGCTCAAACTCAAATTTTATAAAATCAGATGTTATTGTCATGGACATTGATAATGATAAGACTGATAACCCTGACGAGTGGATTACAGAAGAGAACATTAAAGAAATCTTTATTGATTATGACTTTGCTTTGGTTACTAGCAGAAATCATATGTTGTCTAAGGGTGCCATGATAGCACGTCCAAAGTTTCATATTTATTTCCCAATTAAAGAAACAAACGATAAGGAAGCTTATGTTGCTATGAAAGAAGAACTCACGAATAGGTATCAATTTTTTGATGATAATGCAAAAGATGCTGCAAGGTTCTTTTTTGGTAATCCGAAAGCTAAAGTTATATGGAATGATTCATGGATGACTATCGACGAAGATTTAGTTCAACTTAATTCTATAGAAGTAGAGGAGGATTTTGACGCAGAGTTTTATAGATCACCTAAAGCTCCAATCACTGAGGGAAGTCGAAATTCAACCATGTCAGTTTTTGCGGCTAAAATTCTTAAAAGATTGGGGGTTACACAAGAAGCAAGAAGTGGTTTTGATGAGCAGGCATCTAGATGTGAGCCACCATTAGAAAAATCTGAACTAGACGCAATCTGGGGAAGTGCGGTTCGATTTTACAATAAGACAATTAAATATTCAGATGATTATATTTCACCAGATAGTTTCAATAGGCCTTCTTTAAAACCGGATGATTTTTCTGATATTGGAGAAGCTGGAGTATTAGCTAGAGAGTATGGTGAAATTTTAGCTTATACAAATGCGACAGACTATTTAACTTTTAATGGTCAGTATTGGAAAGAAGATAAACAATTGGCCATAGGAAAGGTTCTTGAGTTTATGGACTTTCAACTAGCAGATGCTCTTGAACAATACGAAAAGTCCGTAATAGAGTTAGTCAACTCCGGAATTGATGAATCAGTAGTTCGTGAAGGTGGTAAAGCTCTTGCTAAAGTGATTGAAACACCGATTCAACAAAAACTTCATTCTATTTATCTTTCCTCAAAAACTTATTATCAGTTTGTTATGAAGCGAAGAGATTATCGCTATATTACTGCAACTCATAATACTGCAAAACCAATGCTAGCCATTGATTTATCAGAACTTGATAAGAACGATATGTTACTTAATACTCCTAATGCTACCTACAACTTAAGAAATGGACTTAGAGATTATCATGAACATGACCCAAAAGACTACATAACTAAAATGACCACTGTTTCTCCAAGTGATGAAGGCTTGGGATTATGGAAGGAAACTTTAGCTACTTTTTTCTGTAATGACCAGGAGTTGATTAATTATGTACAAGAAATCATCGGTATGACAGCAATCGGAAAAGTCTATCAAGAACATATGATTATCGCTTATGGAGGAGGAGCAAATGGGAAATCAACCTTTTGGAATACAATTGCAAGGGTACTTGGAAGCTATTCCGGCAAATTATCTGCAGATGCTTTAACCATGAATAATAAACGAAATGTGAGTCCAGAATTTGCTGAGTTAAAAGGGAAACGACTTGTAATTGCTTCTGAAATGGCAGAAGGAATGAGATTGAATACTGCAGTTGTGAAACAAATTACCTCAACTGACGAAATTCAAGCAGAAAAGAAGTATAAGGATCCATTCCATTTTGTTCCATCTCATACGCTGGTACTTTATACGAATCATTTACCAAAAGTTGGAGCGAACGATGATGGAACTTGGCGACGTTTGGTTGTTATTCCATTTAATGCCAAAATTACTGGTCGTTCAGATATCAAGAATTTTGCGGATTATCTGTATGATAACGCTGGGCCAGCAATTTTATCGTGGATTATTGAAGGAGCGGAAAAAGCCATCAAAGCAAATTTTAAAACATCAGTTCCAAAAGCAGTAACAAACTCTGTCAAATCCTATCGTGAAGCTAATGACTGGTTGGGACATTTCATCAATGAAAGTTGTGTCGTGGGAGAAACATTAAGTGAGAAATCAGGAGAACTGTACAGCAAGTATCGTGCATATTGCCTTCAAAATTTAGAATACACACGAAGTACAACTGATTTCTATGCTGCACTTAATCAAGCTGGTTATGAACGAAAACGGACTAATAAAGGGAATTTTATTATGGGGTTATCATTAAAAGCTGACGACGATGATTTTCTAAACTAATGACTTACACAAGTGAGGGTGTATCTCCACTAGATTTTAAATCAAGTATTTTTGGAGTGTAAGTCGTTGAAGTATTCAGTGAAAAATAATTTGTGAAGTATGGTCAAAAAGTTTACGGATTAAGTTCCACGACTTCCATTTTTTTGTTTAGTGTAAGTCAATGATGGTCTTTTCTAAAACTATCTCTATAGGAAATATAACTAAGAAAAACTATATAAGGAAAGTTTAGGATATGACCTCATTAGACCTCCACCATTTAAATCTGATGAGAGGACAAGTATGAGAGAAAAAGTGATCGAACAAAAGTTAGCAAGCGAGGTTTTAAAGCGTGGTGGTATATGTCCAAAGTGGGTATCACCTTCCTTTTCAGGAGTACCTGACCGACTGGTATTCTTACCCAATGGCAAGTTTGGTTTGGTGGAAGTAAAAGCACCTAATCAACATCCTAGAGCTTTGCAGGTGTCACGGCATAAGCTATTTGAACATTTAGGATTTCGAGTCTATGTTTTAGATAATAAGAAAGATATTGAGGGGATATTGGATGAAATTGAAACTGCATGACTATCAAGAAGTCACCAAAGACTTCATCATAAAAACTCCTTATGCAGCAGTCATTTTAGACATGGGGATGGGAAAAACAGCTACCACCTTGTCAGCCATTAACGAACTAATGTTTGACCGCTATGAGGTCTCAAAGGTCTTGGTAATTGCTCCACTTAGAGTCGCAAATACAGTATGGAGTGACGAAATAGAGCAGTGGCAAGAACTGTCTCATTTGAGATATTCAAAAATCCTAGGTACTCCTAAACAACGACAAGAAGCACTACAAAAAGATGCGGATATCTACATTGTAAATCGTGAAAACATCCCTTGGTTAGTTGAACAGTGTCATCCGCATTTCAAGTGGGATATGATTGTCATTGATGAATTAAGTTCATTCAAATCATGGCAATCAAAACGTTTTAAAGCTTTTATGGCCATGCGCCCCTACATGAAACGAGTGGTAGGTTTAACAGGCACACCGAGTTCCAACGGATTGATTGATTTATTTGCGGAGTTCAAAGTCATTGATGGCGGTATCCGTTTGGGACGTTTTATCGGAGAATACCGAAGTCGTTATTTTAGAGAGGGACGTAGAAATGGAAACGTCGTCTATGAATATATTCCAATGGACTATGCAGAATGTCAAATCTTTGACAAGATTGATGACATCACAATTTCTATGAAAGCAATGGATTATCTACAAATGCCAACATTAATCTCAACGAAAAAATCAGTCCATCTCACAAACGCAGAAGCAAAAAGATATAAAGAGTTTAAAAAGGAATCTGTTATTTCTGAATCTAACGAAATTGAAGTAACAGCAGCAAATGCTGCTAGTTTATCCAATAAACTCGTTCAAATGGCAAATGGAGCAGTTTATTCTGATGATCAGAAAATTATCACCTTACATGATCAAAAACTTGATGCACTAGAAGATATTATTGAAGCTTCAAATGGAGAACCTGTACTTGTCGCTTATTGGTTTAAGCATGATTTACTTCGTATTCAAGAACGATTGAACAAACTTAGGATTCAAAGTACAGTTCTTAAAAGTGAAACAGATATTCATGAATGGAATAAAGGGGATATCTCTGTGGGTTTGCTACACCCAGCTAGTGCAGGACATGGTCTAAATTTACAAAAGGGAGGTCATCACTTAGTGTGGTTTGGGTTAACTTGGTCTCTTGAACTTTACCAACAAACCAATGCTCGACTTTGGAGACAAGGACAACAATCAAATACAGTCATTATTCAACATATTGTAACGGAAGGTACAATTGATGATGATATTCTAAAGGCTTTAACTGCCAAGGACGCACAACAATCACGTTTGATTGAAGCAGTAAAAGCACAAGTAGGGGGTTGATATGGATAAAGTAGACTACTATTTTCAACACTATCAAGATGCAAAAAGAGATTTAACGATTGCGAAGAACTTGATTGAAAACTATAAACCCATTTCAGAAGATGCTTTTCTCTATTCTCTTGCTACTAGACAGACAAACGAAGAACGTGTTAAAACGAGTAAAACTAATGTTAGGACAGAAAATATGGCTCTATCTTTTCATGATAAGTTCTTAGCAGAGGAGAGAGAATATCAGGAGTCATTGTTTGAAAAGTACTGTCATTTAAAAACTGATCTAGATTTCTTTGAACTTGCTGTTTCTTCTGTTGATGAAATTATGAGGGATGTAGTAGTTGATTTAGTCTTAGCTGGATTGACATGGGATGAGTTACTACCTAAACATAATGTTTCTAGAATGACAGTTAGTCGATATAGACAAAAAGCCTTAAAACAAGTAAAAGAATATTACCGTTTTGCTGGTAAAACCTTGAGTATAAATGGATAATGATACTAGGGTGTTACTAAGGTGGTACTACCCTGTTACTAAGTTGTTACTAAGGTGGTACTGCTTTTTAAAAATGACTGTGGTATACTTAAGATGTCAAAAAAGATAGAAAATCTGCTAATTTCACTGGATAAAATTCTGGTTCTACGGTAATATACACCTAGAAAAATAAGAGGAGAATAACCATGTGGACTATAAGTATTGATTTAGGATGTGTATTCAAATTAGAGGTTGATGTTGCTGAAAAGACTATCATTTCTTATGACAGAGGATGGGATATCTACCCAGAATCTGATGAACAAGAAGCTATTCTTGAAGTGATTTTGAAAACTTTAAAAGTTTAAAATATCTTTAAAATAATGCACAAATAACTGGATATATCCCACTCTTAGAGGTAATATGGTTACAACAAAAAGAAAGAGGATAAAAGCATGAAGAAAGAGGATATTTTAACCAAAATCGCAAAAAATAGAATGGGCGCTGAAACGCTAGAAACCAGGAATAGCGACAGCCTTGACTTTTATGACATCAGCGTTTGGGCATTGAAAGAAATGCTTGAACAAGCCTATGAAGCAGGTAGAAAAGCAAAATAAAAAAACAGAGCCTTACCCAAATGGGGAGGCTTTTTGCGTGGAGGAAAGAATGATTATTACGAGTGAACAAGTATCTAATGGCCATCCAGATAAAATTTGTGACCAGATTTCAGATGCTGTTCTAACAGTATGTTTAGAACAAGATAAGAATAGCAGAGTTGCAGTAGAAACTCTTATTAAAGATAATCATATAGTGGTTGCTGGTGAAGTGAAAACAACAGCCTTGTTTGATTTAAAAACTGTTGTTCGAAATGTCGTTAAACCACTAGGAATGGAAAACATAATTGTGACAAATCTTATCGGATTACAAAGTGATGATATTTCTCAGGGTGTTGATACAGGTGGTGCTGGTGATCAAGGGATGATGTATGGTTATGCAACTGATGAAACAGATGAATACTTGCCACTTCCCTACGTTTTAGCAACTCGTGTTCTTGAGAATCTTATGGAACTTCAGCATCCGCTCTTAGGGAAAGATGCTAAGGCACAAGTTTCTTATGATTATGACAATAAAAGAATTACAACATTCTTAGTGTCAATTCAGCATAGCGATGAAATAACAATTGAGAATTTAAGAGCTATTGTTAAAGAATCTATGATGAAAGTTGCAAAACAGTATAGACAAAACATTGATTTTAACATTTTAGTGAATCCAACTGGTCGTTTCGTTCTTGGTGGTTCTTATGCCGATGCTGGAGTTACTGGAAGAAAAATTATCTCTGATACCTATGGTGGATTTGCGCATCATGGTGGTGGTGCATTTTCAGGAAAGGACCCAAGTAAAGTGGATCGCTCAGGAGCTTATATGGCACGAAAGATTGCAAAAGACATCGTTCGTGAAGGATATGCTAAACGATGCGAAGTTCAATTAGCATACGCTATAGGGGTCGCAGAACCGGTTTCTATTCATGTAGAAACATTTGGGACAAGTAACTATACGAGCAAACAATTGGTAGGAATGATTAGAGAACGGTACGATTTAACACCGAAAGGAATTATCAATGAGTTGGATCTTCTAAATGTAGACTACACACAAACTACATGTTTTGGATATTTTACGAAACCAACTCTTCCTTGGGAGCAGTAACACATTCTACTTTTCAATAACCTATTGACAAAATAGAAAGAATATCATATATTATTCCAAATATGAAATATCGTGGGGGATAAGGAATGAACTTAGAAGTAGAATTTTTTAAAGATAGTTTTATTGATGCGATTGAAGCAGGGATTTATGGAATCTTTATAAAAAAAGGAAATACCGAGGAATTACTTTATATTGGTGAGTCAGTACATGTATTAAAAAGATGTACAGAGCATCTCTACGACATTAAAAAAGGTGTAGGTTATTTAGGTTTTAGTGGTAAAGACCTAGGTGATGAAAAATTAGAATTAGTTTTCAAATTGCTCGAATTAAATTCTGATTCGTCTGCTCGTAAACATAATGAAAAAGAATTAATAAATCAATTGAACCCTATTCTACAGTCAGGAGTAAGTGATAGAGTTAAACCTGATGATACAATGATTAAAGAGCTAAAAAATTTTTTAGAAAATAATTAAAAAAACTTCTTTTGCTATTAAATATAAAACAATTTATAGAAATTAAGTCAGCTTTGAAATTTTTGCTGGCTTTTTTTTAGGTGAACAATATGCCGAAAAGACCAAGTACTCCCTGCAAGCAGAATGGTTGTCCAAACCTTGTGACCTATGGAAACAAGTACTGCGATGACCACAAGACTAACCACGCACTTGATGCCAAGACAACCAAAGCTAAAGGTTACAATTCACGGTGGAACAAAGCACGGATTCGTTACTTAAAACTCCATCCCCTCTGTGTTTACTGCCAAAGAAATAGTCGACTGACCAAGGCGACAGTGGTTGACCATATCAGTCCCCACCGAGGTGACCAAGAACTCTTTTGGAATCAATCAAACTGGCAAGCTCTTTGTAAATCTTGTCATGATAGAAAGACCAAGACAACTGACAGATATGTGGAATATACCTATCGGTTTTAATATTGTATTTTCGTTCTAAAAGTATCTCTTTTTTATAATTTGGGGTAGGGGGGATAAAATCTCTAAATCCTTGTCCGTAAAAGACCGACGCCCCCTCAAACGTAAAATTTCGCAAAATTGGTAGGGTGGGATATAAAAATCAATACAAAATAGTAAAGAATGCAGTAAGAATATAGAATTAAGTGAGTGTTATTTTCGTAAATTTGTTTAAATTTAGGTACGAAAATAACCTTATTTTTTAGTATAAAAGTGAGGAACAGGTATGAATAACTTTCAACGAGAACAAATTTGGTTACTTAGAAAAAATGGCTTAGGATACGGTGAAGTTGCTAAAGCAATTGGTCTCTCTAAGGATTCTGTTAAGAAGTATTGTAAAAGACATCCTGAGTTAAAGGGACAAGGAACCTTACCGTATTTGATGGTTGAGAAACGAGTTCAAGATGGTACAAACTGTCCTCAATGTTTTCAACCTATGGTTCCTAATAAAACTGGACGACCGAAGAAATTTTGCTCAGACAGGTGCAGAATAAATTGGTGGAAAAATCATCAAGAGGAGCATGATAAGGAACAAACTGCATATGAAGAAATGACTTGCCAGTGTTGTGGTAGGTCATTTTTATCTTATGCCAATCCCAATAGAAAGTATTGTAGCCATGCCTGCTACATACAGATAAGATTTTACAAAGGAGTCTAAAATGACGAACCAACCAACAATGGAAATAAAAGAACTTCCTCTGAAAGAATTAAAGCCTGCAGCTTATAATCCTCGAAAGAAACTGAAAAAAGGGAATAAAGAATATGAAAAAATTAAACAGTCGCTTCTTAAGTTTGGATATGTTGACCCTATTATTGTCAATGAAGATTTAACTGTAATTGGTGGTCATCAACGCTTGACAGTTCTTAAAGACTTAGACTATGAAACTGCTAAGTGTGTCATCGTTAATTTACCCAAAGAAGATGAGAAAGCATTGAACATTGCACTCAATAAGATTACAGGTCAATGGGATGAGGCTCTCTTAGCAGACTTACTTTTAGATTTACAGGAGTCTGATTTCAATCTAGACCTGACTGGTTTTGAACCGCCAGAGATTGATGATATCCTCTCTAATGTCCATGACAAGGAGTTGTCTGAAGATGAGTTTGATGTGGAAGAAGAATTGAAGAAACCAACGGTATCAAGATATGGGGACATTTGGCGATTGGGAAAACATAGAGTCATTTGTGGTGATTCTACAAAAGCTGAAACCTATAAGCAGTTGCTAGATGATAGGAAAGCTAATTTAGTTGTAACAGATCCGCCTTATAATGTGGACGTTGAAGAGACGGCTGGGAAAATCCTAAATGATAATATGTCTGACGGTGACTTCTATCAGTTTCTCCTTTCTATGTTTACTCAAGTAGAAAATCACATGGAAACTGATGCATCTATCTATGTTTTTCATGCGGATACAGAAGGACTCAACTTCCGCAAAGCTTTTAAAGATGCTGGTTTCTATTTGAGTGGGTGTTGCATCTGGAAAAAGAACTCACTTGTATTAGGTCGTAGCCCATATCAATGGCAACATGAACCTTGTTTATATGGGTGGAAGAAAAAAGGAAAGCATCAATGGTTTAGTGATCGGAAGCAAACTACCATTTGGGAATATGACCGTCCTAAGTCTAGTAAAGACCACCCAACCATGAAACCAATCCAACTTATGGCTTACCCTATTCAAAACTCTTCTATGCGTGGAACAATAGTTTTAGATCCATTTTTAGGTTCTGGTTCTACTTTAATAGCTGCAGATCAGACTGGACGTGTTTGTTATGGAATCGAACTGGATGAAAAGTTTGTGGATGTCATTGTTAAACGCTATATAGAGGTTACAGGCGATACTGAGGTAACCGTACAACGTAATCATGAGGTTTTAACTTATAACCAAGTGTTAAAGGAGTTGGAGGAACAAGTATGACACTAACATTTCTAGATTTCTTTTCCGGAGTTGGTGGCTTTCGACATGGGCTAGAATTGGCAGGAATGAAGTGTGTAGGATTTTGTGAAAAGGATAAGTTTGCACGCAAGTCTTATGAAGCAATGTATGATACGAAAGGAGAATGGTTTCATGACGATATTACAACAATCGATCCAACACGATTACGAAAAGCAGATCTCTGGTGTGCGGGAAGCCCTTGTCAAAATGTGTCTATCGCAGGGAAACGAGCCGGCCTATACGGTGAGCGAAGTGGACTCTTTTTTACATTTGTTGAACTCATCAAAAGCCAAAAAGAAGAAGATAAACCCAAATGGGTTCTCCTTGAAAATGTTAAAGGACTTTTATCAAATGGTGGGGGACGAGATTATCTCGACTATCTCTCTATCTTGGACGAGGCAGGGTACGACCTTGAGTGGCAAGTGTTCAACTCAAAAGATTACGGAGTACCCCAAAACAGAGAACGCATCTACACTCTCGGACATCTTAGAAGAAAAGGTCGACGACAAGTACTACCTCTCAGCAGAGAAAGCAGTAGCCATCTTAAGCAACTTGTAGGCGGTATGCAAAGCTACCGTGTCTACGACCCTAGTGGTATTGCAACAACACTTGTCGGAGAGGGTGGTGGACTAGGAGCTAAGACAGGTCTTTATCTGATTGACCAATCGCTAACTGAACCAAAGTTAACTGAAGAAGCAAGATGTATAACTGCTCGTTACACTGCTGGTGCGACAAAGCGAACAGCAATGAACTCTGGAGTGCTTGAGGTTCAACCAATTTTGACACAAGGTATCAAGGTTAGGAACGGAACAAAGCAAGGTTACCAATTGGCGGAGGTCGGTGACTCAGTTGATCTTTCTTATCCAAGTTCATTAACGAGAAGAGCAAGAGTAGGGAGAGGAATAGCTCACAACCTTTCATGTAGCTGCCAGATGGGCGCAGTAGTTTGGAATGGTCGTGTTGTCAAAATTAGAAAACTTACTCCAAAAGAGTGTTTTAGACTTCAAGGTTTCAGTGATGACTTATTTGAAAAGGCAAACGCTGTAAATTCAGATGCACAACTTTATAAACAAGCAGGAAACGGAGTCACAGTACCAGTTGTGTATGCTATTGGTTGTGCTATATTATCTTTAAAATATCATCAGAAATAACTGGATAAAAATGAACTTTAGAGTTAATATGTACTAAACAAAAGAGAAGAGGTTGTATTATGGATGACTTAAAAGTCAAGACTTTGAAATCATTGTATCCAAATGGAACTCGAGTCAAATTACTCGAAATGGAGGATCCATTTGCACCACCTATAGGTACTCTCGGTACGGTAATTGGTGTTGATGATATTGGTTCAATTTTAGTAAGTTGGGATAATGGACAAAGTTTAAATGTACTTTACGGAATTGATAAAATAATGAAATTGGGATAGTTATGTGGGAAATGATAACTAGAGAATTCAATGGTCGGCACTATCCTATTGAGTTTCTTAGGGAATATAGTACCTATGACCGACATATTGATGGCGCTTGGATAGCAATCCTAAAAATTAAACGAAATAAAGAAATAGTTTTTCATTATGAATATGGTAAAATCATTGATCAATTGGATGATTTTGACAAGATTATCTATCAGGAAATAGTGGATACATACAATAAATTATAATTTGGAACTCAATCTGAGTTCTTTTTATTTTAGGAGGTGAATTAGTGGCAATTAGAGGACGTAAACCGAAACCTACAAATTTAAAAGTTTTAGAAGGTAATCCTGGTAAACGACCTCTCCCAACGAATGAAGTAAAACCTCAAAAGAAGGCTCCACGTTGCCCTCAGTGGCTTGAAGAAGATGCTAAGAGGGAATGGAAGCGGATGGGAAAAATATTGGAACAAATGGGATTACTGACGGAAATGGACATGACTGCATTTGCAGGTTATTGTCAAGCTTACGCACGGTGGAAAGAAGCAGAGGAGTTTTTATCAAAACATGGTTCTATCTTAAAAACACCAAATGGGTATTTACAGCAAGTTCCACAAGTTTCAATTAGTCAAACTAATTTAAAAATCATGCTGAAGTTTTGTGAACAATTTGGTCTAACCCCATCCGCTAGGAATCGTTTAGCTACTATGGATTCAGAGGTTGGTAATGGTGACGAAATGGAAGATTTGTTGGGAGGTTTACTATGACTTTTCATTATGAACCAACTCCTTTTATGCTAGCTTCATCACATTATGATAAAAGTAAAGCTGATAGAGCAGTGACTTTTATTCAAAACCTTTGTCATACTAAAGGCAAATGGGCAGGTCAGAAGTTTATACTTTTACCTTGGCAGGAACAGATAGTACGAGATATATTTGGGATTGTTAAGGAAGATGGGAATAGACAATTTCTAACTGCTTATATTGAAATTCCAAAAAAGAATGGGAAGAGTGAACTAGCAGCAGCAATTGCTCTTTATCTACTTTATGCTGATAATGAAGCCAGTGCAGAAGTTTATGGTGCTGCATGCGACCGAAATCAAGCTTCTATTGTATTCGATGTAGCAAAACAAATGGTACTAATGAGTCGACCTTTAGAGAAACGTTCAAAAATAATGGGTGCTACGAAACGAATTGTTAACTACTCTAATGCAGGTTTCTATCAAGTTTTATCCGCTGAGACTGGTACAAAACATGGTCTCAATGTTTCAGGACTCGTGTTTGACGAAATTCATGCGCAACCCAATCGCCACCTCTATGATGTCTTAACTAAAGGTTCAGGGGATGCACGAGAACAACCCTTATTTTTTATCATTACTACTGCAGGAACAGATAAGAATTCAATTTGTTACGAGTTACATACAAAAGCACTTGATATTTTAAACGACAGAAAGAAAGATACATCTTTTTATCCTGTCGTTTATGGTTTATCTGATGAAGAGGACTGGAATGACGAGAGTAACTGGTTAAAAGCAAATCCGTCATTAGGTCATACCATTGGCTTAGACCGTGTCAGAGAAGCTTATAAACAAGCACTTGATAATCCTGCTGAAGAGAATGTATTCAAGCAACTACGGCTAAATATGTGGACAAATTCTACGGTTGCTTGGATTCCAGAACATGTATACAATAAAGGGGATGCACCTATCAATTTTGAAAGTTTGAAAGGTCGTGAATGTTATGCAGGACTAGACTTGTCTAGTACATCTGATATCACAGCCTTTGTTTTAGTTTTTCCACCTAGGAATGAACTAGAAAATTACATCATTCTACCCTATTTCTGGTTACCAAAAGATACTCTTGAACTTCGTTGCCGTAGAGATCATGTTTTGTATGATGTGTGGGAACGGCAAGGTTATCTAAAAACGACAGAGGGTAATGTAGTTCATTATGGCTTTATTGAGAAGTTCATTGAGGAATTATCAAAGCTATACAATATAAAAGAAATCGCCTATGATAGATGGAATGCAACGCAAATGGTGCAGAATCTAGAAGATATGGGACTGACGATGATTCCTTTTGGTCAGGGGTACAAGGATATGAGTCCACCGTCAAAGGAATTATTCAAACTTATGATGGAAGGTCGTATACAACACGGAGGACAACCAGTTCTAAAATGGATGTCTCAAAACGTAGTTATGCGCCAAGACCCTGCTGGCAATATCAAACCAGATAAGGAAAAATCAATTGAAAAAATCGATGGAATTGTCGCTCTTATAATGGGGATTGATAGATGTATTCGACACCAAAATAATGATAGTAGTATCTACGATAAAAGGGGGCTACTTAGCATATTTTTTTAACGTTTATGGTATAATTCTATCAAATGTTATTTTAAGGAGCACATTAATGAGTGAATTTGTTGACTTTGGTGGATTTGCGAGAATTAGTAAAATAGGGGCTGACAACAATATTGTCAAAAAAGAGCTAAAATTTGATTACATTAATAACACCCAAGCAAAAGCAAGGTTAAAACGTGAAATTGAATCATTAAGATTATTTGATTCGAATAGAATTGTCAAATTACTAGACTATGATTCAGAAAACTATAGTTGGTACACAATGCCTTTTTATAAGTCGAATTTGGAGACATTTTGCAATAATATAGAAATAGAAGAAAATTTAATTATTAATATTGCAAAAAATATTTTAGAAGCAATGTCAGTTATTGAGTCCCAAAATATGGTTCATAGAGATTTGAAACCAAATAATATATTATTGAATTCTATAGAGGACTTGGTTATCTGTGATTTTGGTTTAACAAAAATGCAAAGGGACACTGTTTTAACAAGATCCTTACAGGGGATGGGGACTGATTACTACTCTGCTCCTGAACAACTAGAGAACGCAAAAAATGTAGATATTCGAGCAGATATTTTTAGTTTTGGACGAATTCTAATTTGGCTTTTTACTAAAAATAGAACGTACGATATTAATCATAACTTAATCCCTATGAAGTTTAGGAGCCTAATAAAAAAATGTGTTGAATTAAATCCGGAACAAAGATATAAATCTGTAAGGGAATTAACTAGCGCCTTTGAACAAAGAATTTCAAAAGATAATTTATTTAATAGGAAACAGATACTTGATCAAATTACAGTAGACTCGGAATCTTATATAAATTTTCTAAGTATATCTGATTTAGAATTGAATAGATACTCCGAAGAAGAATTTTATAAAATTATTACCCAAGGTAAATTGCAAAGATGGCTGATTGAAGATTTTGAATCATTTGACAAAATATATAACTTGTGGGAAATAAAGCGAGATTCAGTTTATCGAAGAAAAAATTATTATCCAGTGGAGAGAGCTGATTCAATCGCTTTAAATTTCGAGAAATATATTTTAGATGTAGAAATACCAATAAATGTGAGATTTTCTCTCTACAGAAAGTTAATCCATCATTGGGGAAATCGTTTCTATGTAATGGATATTTTATTTGAAATTATTAGTGTTGGTAAAAGTGACGATGAGTTTCTTACCTTTTTGCTTGATTCATTGTCTGAAGAAGATATTGATTGTTTGAGGTATAGTTATAAACAAGTGGGTAATTATCATGACAATATTTCCCCTTACTTTATTCGAATTCTGGAAGGATAGGATAATTTACAAGAGTATCTCACAAATGAGGTGCTTTTATTGTACTCAAAAATGGAGGATTAGATGGGATTCCTAGATTTTATTGGACGAAAAAAATCACGAGATAAACCGCATAATAGCTATGAGGGGCAGGACTTTTCTTATCTTTTTGGACGAACTTCTAGTGGTGAAAATGTAGATGAATTTAAAGCGATGCAGACTACAGCTGTTTATGCTTGTGTACGAATATTAGCCGAAGCTGTCGCATCTCTGCCCATTCATATTTACGAAAGAACATCTAATGGGAGGGAGAAAAAATTTGAACACCCTCTATATTTCTTACTTCATGATGAACCAAATCAAGAGATGTCTTCTTTTGTCTTTCGTGAAACTTTGATGACTCATCTTTTGATATGGGGAAATGCCTATATTCAAATCATAAGGGATAAGAGCGGTCAGGTTATCAGTTTGTATCCCTTATTACCAGATAAAATGTCAGTACACCGTGATGAAAATGGGAAACTTTACTACAAATATCAACGTCAGACCGAAGAAAATCCAAATTTCAAGGATAAAGGCAGTGTTATTTTAAAACAAGAAGATGTCCTTCACATTCCAGGACTTGGTTTTGATGGATTGATTGGTTATTCTCCCATCGCATTAGCAAAGAACGCAATTGGGATGACTTTGGCTACAGAGAATTACGGAGCATCATTCTTTAAAAATGGTGCAAATCCAGGTGGTGTATTGGAACATCCGGGAATTCTAAAGGATCCAAAAAGAGTACGTGATTCTTGGAATGCGGTTTATAACGGTGTCACAAATGCACATAAAGTTGCAGTCCTAGAAGAAGGGATGAAGTACACTCAAATAGGTATTCCTCCAGAAGAAGCGCAATTCTTACAGACTCGTAAGTTTCAAATCAATGAAATTGCACGTTTGTATAGAATACCACCACACATGATTGGTGATTTAGAAAAATCTTCATTTTCAAACATTGAGCAACAATCACTAGAATTTGTCAAATACACATTAGACCCTTGGGTAGTTCGTTTAGAACAGGCCTTCAAGAGGTCTCTTTTTTTACCTGAAGAAAAGAAGAAGTACTTTGTTAAGTTCAATGTAGATGGTTTATTGCGTGGAGATTATCAAAGTCGTATGAGTGGGTATGCTATTGCAAGACAGAATGGCTGGTTATCTACAAATGATATTCGAGAACTTGAAGATTTAAATCTTTTAACAGATGAAGAGGGAGGAAACCTTTATTTGATTAACGGAAATATGACTAAATTAAAAGATGCTGGTGGTTTTATGACAAAACAGGTAATTGAACAACCTCAAGAAAAACCAAAGGAGGAAGAAGATGCGTAAATTTTGGAGTTTTTCAGACGAAGGGAATATTCGTACTCTTCGTATTGAAGGACAGATTGCTGATGAAACATGGTTTGGAGATGAAGTTACTCCACAACTTTTTAAAAATGATTTAAATGCAGGAAAAGGTGATATCACCCTCTGGATTAATAGCCCAGGGGGTGATGTTTTTGCTGCAGCACAAATCTATAACATGCTGATGGATTACAAGGGAAATGTGCATGTCATAATTGATGGCCTTGCCGCTAGTGCTGCCAGTGTCATTGCCATGGCTGGAACAACAGTATCCATGAGTCCTGTTGCAATGATGATGATTCACAATCCATGGACGATTGCACAAGGTGAAGCAAAGGATATGGAAAAGATTATTGAAATGTTGGGGGAAATCAAAGAGTCCATTGTGAATGCCTATGAGTTAAGAACAGGATTATCTAGGGCAAAAATCTCACATTTAATGGATTCTGAATCATGGTTTAATGCGAGAAAAGCAGTTGAACTTGGCTTTGCGGACAAGATTTTATTCGGTAAAGATGAATCTAAAGAAGAGCTAGAACTTAGTAGTTATTCATTTAGTAGAGCCACTGCAGATCATAACCTTGTTGTTAAACTTCAAGCTGAACTTGATAGTTTCAAACCTTTATCAACGACTCCTCTCAATCAGTTAAGAAAACGATTAGATTTATTAAAATAATGAAAGGAAAACTAACCTATGTCTAAATTACTTGAATTAAAAGAAAAACGAAATCAAGCTTGGGAACAAGCAAAAACTTTCCTAGACTCAGTGCGAACTGAGGATGGTTTAGTCTCAGAAGAAGATTCTAAACGCTATGATGAAATGGAAAGTAAAATCAATCGCTATAATCAAGAAATCGCTCGCTTAGAACGACAAGAAAAGATTGATCTAGAACTGGCTCAACCAACTTCTCATGCCTTGACAAGACAGCCTACCACGGTCTTAAAAGATAGTGAAGTAGAAGATGAGAATAAGGGAACCAAGTCTGATGTCTATTCCAAAACCTTTTGGACGAATGTCCGTAAGCGTAACTTCTTTGATGTTAAGGATGTTCTTCGTGTTGGAGAAGATACAGAGGGTGGGCACTTAGTACCTGATGAGTATGAGAAAAAACTAGTTCAAGGTCTGCAAGAAGAGAATTTCTTCCGTAGTCTAGCAACCGTCATTAAAACATCAAGTGGAGAGCGGAAGATTCCAGTTGTTACAGGGCATGGAACAGCGTCATGGATGGATGAAAATGGACTTTATCCTGAAACTGATGAGACATTTGGTCAAGTAACACTTGATTCACATAAGATTGGAACAGCTATTCGAATCTCAGAAGAATTGTTAAATGACTCAGTATTTGATTTAGAATCCTATATGACTAGTGAGTTTGCACGACGTATTGGTACAGAAGAAGAGTAATCATTCCTTACTGGAGATGGCTCAAAGAAACCAACAGGAATCTTTACGCAAGCAAATGTTACTGGTCCTACAACGACGACTAAAGACATTACGTTTGATGACATGATTGAATTGTATCATTCTCTTCCTGCTCCGTATCGTAAAAATGCAGTATGGATTCTTCATGATACAACTGTAAAAGCAATCCGTAAACTGAAAGACAATAACGGAAATTACATTTGGCAACCGTCTACACAAGCTGGACAACCAGATTTAATTCTTAACCGTCCATACTATACTTCTACCTTTGCACCTCTACCTGAACAGGGTAATAAAGCTATTGCATTTGGGGATTTCTCTTATTACTGGATTGCAGATAGACAAGGTCGTACTTTTAAACGTCTTAATGAACTTTATGCTAATAATGGTCAAATTGGTTTTCTAGCTTCTCAACGTGTTGACGGGAAATTAGTATTACCAGAAGCAGTGAAAATTTTAACTGTGAAAGCAAAATAATCATGATAAGTCTAGAAGAAGCAAAGCTTTACCTTAAGGTAGAAAACAAGGATGAAGATGACTTGATTATGCAATTGATTGAAACAAGTAAAAAGCTCTGTGAAGAAACATTAAGGCAAAATACTTATAGTGAGGTTCTAAGAATGGCAATCCTGTATGGGGTTGCCTATCTTTATGAACACCGTGAAACAGCTAATTATAAAGAATTAAAACAAATGTTATATCACCTACTATTAGCTGATAGGAAGGATATCTTTTGATGAAAATTGCTCCATTACGTGATCGTCTTACATTTGAAGTGCGTAAAATTGTGGTTGATGAAATTGGAAATGAATCTTCTGTTTGGAACACGGTTTTCCAAAGATGGTGTTCTAGTCGGCCATTGACCTTAACAGAAAATGAGGGGAGTGTGTCTAAACTCCTTTATAACAAAATCCAATTTACACTAAGGTACGACAAAGCGGTTCTAAATCTAAGTTCATTAAAAGCTCGGATAAAGTACAGAGACGCCTACTTTACGATAGATTCAATTGATGGTGATAGCGTTCCTAGGCAATTGATTTATATTGTAGCAACTAAGGAGAATGACTATGAACAGGATAGGAATGGATGAGTTGGAAAAAGTAATTGATCAAGAGTTGGGGGATTACATTAAAGAGACGACATCTACAATGCGAGAGGTAGTGGAAGAAGTAACAGACAGTGCTGTAGATACCTTAAAACTCTTATCTCCACGAAAAACTGGTAAGTATGCACGAGGTTGGAAAAGCAAGTCCACAAGTGATAGTTCTACAGGCTTAACAAAGACTATTCACAACCGAACACCAGGATTAACTCATCTCCTAGAAAATGGTCACGCTAAACAAAATGGTGGTCGAGTAGAAGGGCAAAAACATATTGAAATCGTTGAAAAAAGTGCTGTTAAGTCACTTGAAGATAAGCTGAAACAAAAATTGTGAGGATTTAATGACATTAAAAGATTTCTATAACATTTTAACAAAAACAAAGTTGCCAGTAGCTTATTATCATTTTGAAGAAGGAAGAAGTCCAGTTCCGCCATTTATTGTATATCTTGTTAAGGAGTCTGAAAATGCTGGAGCTGATAATTGGAGCTATCATAAGACTCTTAATCTTCAAGTGGAACTCTATACCTTAAAGAAGGACTTAGGAATCGAAACCAAGATGGATGACTTATTTGATAGTCATTCAATTTTTTTTGACAAAGTAGAGACTTATATCTCAACTGAAAAACTCTATCAAATTACATATTACATTTCATTAAACGGAGGATAGTTATGACTGAAAAAAATAAAGTAACATTCGGACTACAAGATGTACATTGGGCAGAAGTTACAACTGAAGCTTCAAATGGCGCATTGACTTATGGAACGGTTGAACGATTACGAGGTGCAGCAGAACTAACCTTGGAACCGACTGGTGACAAAGGTTCATACAAGGCAGATAATATCAACTTTTATACTTCGGAATCAAATGATGGTTATGAGGGAACATTGAAGCTCGCCTTATTAACTCAAGAATTTTTAACTCGTGTCTTAGGAGAAAAATTAGATCCAACAACTAAAACAATTTCTGAAATCGCAAATGCTGAAAAGAAGAATTTTGCTCTGATGTTTCGTTTTGAAGGAGATAAGAAAGAAACGCTTCATGTTTTGTATTACTGTTACGCATCACGTCCATCAATGGGATCAAAAACAAAGTCTGGTTCAGATATTAATGAGGTTGAGCTAAACTTTACGGCAAGTCCCCGTCCACTTGATAAGGTGGTACGTCGCAAAACGACAGAAGAAACAAGTGATGAGATTCGTCAGAATTGGTTCAAGGAAGTCTTTGAACCTCGTGAATAAAGGAGTTACAGATGAGAGATAGTATTACAATTTCAGGAAAGACCTATGAATTGGCTACTAATGCGTATACACCCATTGCCTATAAAGAACAGTTTGGTAAAGATTATTTTCAAGACTTGTTTTCAATGGTGAGTTCGCAGTCAATTCTTGATAAGATTGAGCACCTAAATGAGGAAGAAAATCTTGAGACTGGTGATATTGATTTGTCCATCCTGATTAATTTTGATATGACTTTTTTTCATAGAATTTTTTGGGTGTTTGCGAAATCTGCTAATCCAAAAATTAAACCATTCAAAGAATTCTTTATGGAGATGGAGGAGTTTCCGGTTCAAGAAGTAGCAACTATCTTAATGAACATGCTTAACCAAGGAATGAATACAAGAAAAAAGCAGATCAAACAGAAACAGCAAGTGAAGAAATCTTTACGGTAGAAAGCTATCTATTTTGTTGTAAGGAAACTGGTTTATCCATAGATGACTTAAAACACAATTGGGATGGCTCTTGATTATCAAACTGACTATGTAAACTTGAGAATAAATGAATCAAGTCAATCTAGAAAAGCGAATCAAAGTGATTTTGATAATTTTTAATAGAAAGGAGAGGTGACCATGGCTGGAAATATAAAAGGCATCACAATAGAAATTGGTGGTGACACACAACCCTTACAAAATGCCTTAAAAGGGGTAAATAAACAAGCCGCTGAATCAACTAAAGAATTGAAACAAATTGATAAGGCTCTTAAGTTTGATACAGGAAATGTCACACTCCTTACTCAAAAACAAGAAGTGCTTGCTAAACAAGTTGAAACTACTAAAGAAAAGTTAGCTACCTTAAGACAGGCACAAGCACAAGTTGAATCACAATTTAAGTCAGGTAATATTGGGGCGGAACAATATCGAGCCTTTCAAAGGGAAGTAGAAACTACTCAGACAGTACTCAAAAGTTATGAAAGCAAACTAGAGGGTGTTAATCAAGCTTTATCAGAAAATGGAAATCGAGTAGGTACTACAAAAAGTCAATGGGATAGTCTGAAACAGGAACAAGCTCGTCTAGTTTCTGAGAGTGAAAAATTAACAAGTCAATTTAAATTACAAGAAAGTGAACTTTCTTCAAGTGCTAGTGAATCTGAAAAGCTAGCTTTAGCTCAGAGAAAAGTAAATGAAAGTTCCTCTTTACTAGAAAAACAGATTCAGAATTTAGAGAAACAGCTAGAACTAACAAAATCTCAGTATGGCGAAAATTCGATTGAAGCCAATAAACTGGAACAGACTCTAAATGATACCAAAACGGCCTATAATCATCTTCAAAACGAGATGGAAGAGATGGGCACTAGTTCAACAAGTGCGAAGGATAATCTATCAGAAATCAATCATCTCTTAAAGGCAGATATCCTAATGGAATTCAGTGACCGTTTAGCAGAATTATCACAAAAACTGATTGATTTTGGAAAACAGTCTCTTGAAGCTTTTAGTGAAGTTGATGAAGGGATGGATATCATTGTCACTAAAACTGGAGCAACTGGCCAAACTTTAGAAGAAATGACAACTATCGCAAAGAACCTTGCTACAGAAATTCCTACAGACTTTAATACTGCTGGAAGTGCAGTTGGTGAGTTGAACACACAATTTGGTTTAACCGGTGATAGTTTAAAATCAGCTTCAAGTTATCTCATCCAATTTGCATCTATAAATGGGAGTGATGTTACTTCATCGGCTATTTCAGCTAAGAAAGCTATAGAAGCATACGGCTTACAGGCAACGGATTTGTCTAGTGTTCTTGATACTGTCACCTTTACCAGTCAAGCTACTGGTGTGGGAGTTCAAGATTTGATGGATAAGGTTGTTTCTGGAGCACCACAAATTAAGGCACTAGGACTTTCATTTGATGAGGGTGTTGCTTTAATGGGGAAATTTGAAAAGGCTGGTGTGGATTCATCAGCCTCTTTATCATCCCTATCAAAAGCATCTGTGAAGTATGCGGCATCAGGAAAGACTTTGCAGCAAGGTTTATCTGAAACCATCGAAAAAATTAGAAATTCAACTAGTGAAACTGAAAAATTAACACTTGCTTCAGATATATTTGGAACCAAGGGTGCTCCAAGAATGGTGGATGCTATTAGTCGTGGAGCTTTATCTTTCGATGACTTAGCTGAAACAGCAAAGAAAGCGTCAGGAACAGTCAGCTCAACTTATGAAGCGACACTGGATCCAATTGATAAATTTACAACTGCTCAAAATGAAGCTAAGTTAGCATTAGCTGAAGTTGGAGATGCTATAGCTGGCACTTTTGCACCGATACTAGAGATTTTAGCTGATTTGCTACGTTCAGTTGCTGAGTGGTTCTCTGGTTTATCAACGCCAGTCAAACAATTTATTGTTATCGTTGGTAGCCTCATTGCTGGGTTAGGCTTATTACTCCCTATATTTTTAGCACTTCAAGCAGCTGCCTTAGCAATGGGTGTCACAATTGGTGGCTTAATAGCAAGTGTAGCGCCTATTATAGCTATAGTCTTAGGAATTATAGCTGTTCTTGCCTTGTTAATTGTTGGAATAAAAGAACTTTGGGAACATAACGAGGGATTTAGAACAGCGGTAATGGATATTTGGAATGCTATTTATTCTTTTATATCTACTATCATTCAAGAAATATCAGACTTTATTTTAAGCATCTGGGGGACACTGACTTCGTGGTGGACTGAGAATCAAGATTTAATTCTTGCAGCTGCAACCACAGTTTGGAATGCAATCTCAACAGTTATAACTACCGTTATGTCTATTCTAGAACCCTATATTCAGGCAGCATGGGAAAACATAAAACTAATCATCAGCACAGCCTGGGAAATCATCAAACAAGTAGTTGAAACGGCAATAAATCTTGTCTTAGGCATTATTAAAGCAGTAATGCAAATTATTACAGGAGATTGGTCTGGTGCATGGGAAACAATAAAGGCAGTTTTTTCAACAGTCTGGGAATCCATCAAGTCAATTGTAAGCTTAGTTCTAAGTGCTATTAGTCAACTTATATCGAACACCTGGAATGGGATTAAGAACACAATTAGTAATCTCTTATCAGCAATTAGTAACGTTGTCAGTACAATTTGGAATAGTATCAGTTCAACTATTTCTGGTATTTTAAATGGAATTTCAAGTACAGTGTCCAATGTTTGGAATGGAGTAAAAAATACAATTTCAAATGCAATTAACACTGCCAAAAATGCAGTTTCAACTGCTATAACTGCTATCAAAAATCTCTTTAATTTCAGATTTCAGTGGCCACACATTCCTTTACCTCATTTTAGTGTGTCAGGATCTGCAAACCCTCTGGATTGGTTAAAGGGACAAATTCCTAGAATCGGAATTGAGTGGTATGCAAAAGTGGGAATTCTAACCAAACCAACTGCCTTCGGAACAATAGGGAACTCCCTAATGGTAGGAGGAGAAGCAGGAAACGAAGCGGTACTCCCTTTAAATGAATCTACTCTTGGGGCAATCGGAAGAGGTATTGCAAGAACGATGGATTTAAGAATGCCAGACATCAACATTTCGATTACTGGAAATATTATCCGAGAACAGGCAGATATTGAAAAAATAGCAAATGAAGTAGCAAGTCGAATCGCAGAAGAATTAGCACGTCAAAAACAATTGAGAGGAGCCACTATATGATTAAAAGAAACGAGTTAGTCATAGATGGAATTGGAACTTCTAGTTTTCCTTTTAAGGTGATTGTCCACGAATCGCCTTCTGTTATTCTAGCGGAGAGTAAGACGAGTTTATTAGAACATAAAGGAATGAGTGGCGCTCTTTCTCAAACAAATCGGCACCGTGATTTAATTGAAAAATCATATACGATTTACATTGTTAAGCCCTCAGAAGAACAACTCCATCAATTTATGGGTCTATTTATCAAGGAGCAGTTTTGGCTTGAGAGTGAACGGATGAAAACCACACGTCTTTGGTGTTACCGAGTAAAATGTACTGAGGTAAAACAAGAGAGAGATGGTGTGTATGCGACGAAAGCTACCTTTATTTGTCATCCTACAAAGTTTTTTAAATCAATTGATAGACAAACTTTGACATCAAACGGTGTACTTAGAGTTCAAGGGACGTCTCTAGCGTTCCCCAAAATAACGATAATGGGGAATTCGGCAACTGAGACTCAGTTTACGATTGGAGATCAGGTTATTAAAATTGAAAAACTTACAGAACCTCTTGTGATGGTAAACGAACCAAATAGTCCAAGTTTTCTAACGGTTAGCAAAAAGTACATCAAATGGTCTGGTGATTTTATCACTATTGATCCAAGCGCTAAAAAAGAAGTAGGTGTTGTTCTTGGTAGAGGTATTACTTCTTTAAGCTTTGAAACAAATTGGGGGTGGGCTTAAATGTTATTTTTGTTGAACAAAGATATTAGAACTGTAAAGTGGAATGGATTACCTCTTCATGAAACTAGCTCTGCAATTGTAAAAGAAACCCTGAACGGTGATTTCACCTTATCTATTCGCTATCCAATTACCGATTCTGGTATTTATAAACAAATAAAAGAGGATATGCTTATCAAGGCTCCTGTGCCTGTCTTAGGATTCCAGTTATTTCGTATTAAAAAGCCAATTGAAAACGATGATAGTTTGGATATAACCGCCTACCATATTTCAGATGATATTATGCAACGGTCTATTGAACCAATTAGTGTTGCTAATCTTACTTGTGGTATGGCCTTATCCCAAATGGTACAAAATACTAAGACTAATCTTGGTGATTTTTCATTTACGAGTGATGTTACAGATCGCCATACTTTTAATACAAATGAAGTAAAGACACTCTATGCTGTCTTAATGGATGGTGCCCATTCTATCATAGGAACTTGGGAAGGGGAGTTGATTCGTGACAATTTGTCTCTGACAATCAAGAAGAATAGAGGTGAAAATAGGGGTGTTGTCATAACAACACATAAGAATCTAAAGTCTTACAAGAGAACCAAATCAACTCAATCAATCATTACTCGTATTCACGCAAAATCAACATTTAAACCAGATGGTAAAGATAAAGACCAGACAATTAAAATTACTGTCGATAGTCCTCTAATCACTTTCTATCCATATATCAATGAAAAAGAGTACGAAAATAATACTCTTAAAAGCATTGAAGAGTTAAGGAAGTGGGCTGAGGCTAAGTTTAAGAATGAAGGAATTGATAAGTTATCGGATGCTATTACGATTGAAGCCTATGAACTCGATGGGCAGGTTGTACATTTAGGGGATACTGTATATATCAAGAGTTTGAAACATGAGATTGATATTCCAAAAAAGGCAGTTGCTTATGAATTTGACGCACTGACACAAGAATATATCTCGATTACTTTTGATGATAGACCAATGGTAGGTGGTTCAACTTCGAATAGTGGAATTTCAACTGTCGCAAATGCAATTTTAGACTCTGGTTTCACATTACAAGAAGTCGCAATTGAAAAAGCTTTGAGAAATGCGAATGCAGCCTTTGATGCCGAATTCACTAAACAAAAAGAATCAATTTTTGATGATATTGAAAAAGTCAAAGCTAGTGCAGAAGTCTACGCAGATGGTATTCGTCAAGAGATTGAAGGGAAGATTGCTGATGTTGATTCTAAAGTTCTATCTAATGAATCAATTAATGAAAATAGATACAACGATGTGTTGGCTAAAGCAAATAGTAGTAGAGATTTAGCTAATCATGCCTTAGATGTTAGTAGAGAAGTTAAAGAGACTACTAATACAGTGTTAACAGATACCTTAAATTATAAAAAAGAAGCTATTGCAGAAGCAAATCGTTTAGTTGAACTCAGCAAGAATAGCTTATTGAATCAAATTACAACAGTAGAATCTTCAATTGATAAGCTTAATGGTGTTATTACTAACAAGGTTTCAAAGACAGACTTTGATGCTATCAAAAGTAACGTAGAGCAACAACGAACGGAAATATCTCAAGCCAAGGATAAAATAAATCTAAAAGCTGAAAAGACCTATGTAGAAAATATTAAACAAACAGCTAACGAAGCACTCCAAAGAATATCAGAGAACTCATTAGCAATATCTAAAACTAAAGCTGATTTACAAGTTGCTGCAGATGCTATAAAGACTAAAGTATCACAAACAGATTTTAATCAAACGACAAATCGACTTGCTAGTACTGAAACAACAATTAAAATTCAAGCAGGTGAAATAGCCAAAAGATTGACTAGTAGTCAGGTAGAAACTGTAATCAATTTAAAAGGATTTCAAACTAAATCAGATGTTGATAAAAATATTTTAGATAGAGATTATGTAACGAACTCTAGCGTGCAAAACTTAATTAGAGAAACATCTAATAGTTTCACTCGGACTATTAGTGAAACTAAAGCTTTAATACCAACTAGTGTTTCTCATCGAAACTTAGCATCTGGTTCAAGTGATAGTTGGACTTCATACAAAGAAATAAACTCGAAACTTAATTGGATTCAAACATTAGGAAAAATTCCTTATGGTGATTCGACTGGCATTTATTCAGGGACAAAAATCAATCTATTTGTTTATATTTCTGTCGATAATGTTGTATTAGATTCAACTATTACTCCTAGAATTATCTTACAAGGTCCAGGCTATAAAAAATCAGATAATAGTGCTGTATGGAGTGTTCATTCTAATCCCTTTCATACCTCTTGGTCTACTACATTAAAGACTGGTACAAACTACCATCTTATTAAAATTTCTCGAATCGTAACCGATGATATGTTCAATAATTTTAAAAACTTTGAATTACAATTTCGTATTGATGGAGCAAGTTCAGGTAAGTTTCATTGGAGAGCTTTAATGATTACTACTGGAGATATCTTTCCAAATTATTGGACTAAACCTATAGAAGATTTAACAACTGTAACGGCTTTTAACGAAGTAAAAGATACTCTAGGTAGTCACACAAGAACTATTAGTGAACAAGGCAAAACAATTAGTCAGGTTGTACAAACATCCGAAGGACTGATTACAAGAGTCAGTGATTTAATTGATAACCAAAACTTAGTATACGATCCAACCAATTTTAGTAAATATAGAGAACGTGAACCGAATTCGAATTTAGTTATGACTGGAACTAATGAATACAAGCTACTAAGAATTGCACAAAGTGGTAGGACAACAAATGGTTGGCGTGGTTTCCAAATGCCTCTTCATAGTCAAAAATTTGTTGCTGGTGAGAAACTTTCTTATAGGGTCAATTTATGGATAGATGTACTACCTGATGGAAAAGTTGGTTTTGAAATCAAATCAGGTAACTCAATAGGAGGTTTCACCATCAGTCCGACTAGAACGGGCGCAGCTCAAATTTTTACAGGAACTTTTACGATAAATAAAACCGTGACAAAAACAGATGATTTTGGGCTTCATATTTGGCTAGAAAAGAACGGCACTGTGGCAGTTGGCCAAATTTCAATTGTTCGAGGTAGTCAGCCACCTAATAACTTTGTAGATAGTACATCTTTTCAACAAATTGCAACAGAAAGTCTTGTTCAGCAACATCAAGGTTCCTATTCGATTCAAAATTTAACTAATGCTGGATCTTTAATTTCAGGGATTAATTTAGGTGCAAATGGAATCAATCGAATTATTGGCAAGGCAACTCATATCACTGGAGATACTTTAATTGATAGAGCAGTCATTAAATCAGGAATGATTGACAAATTAAAGACATCAAACTTTGAATCTGGGTCTGTAACTACTATGGTATTAGCATCAAATTCAGTAACTGCAGATAAAATTGTCGTGGATCAAGCGTTTTTTAATAAGTTAGTTGCAAATGAAGCTTATTTACGACAGCTGTTTGCAAAGAATGCTTTTATCAATAGTGTACAAAGTGTTAGGATTGATGCTAGTCAAATAAAGTCAGGCTTACTAAGTGGTGATAGAATTCAGGGTGGCACAATAACTGGAACCACAATTTCTGGTGGATTACTAACTGGAGAAACAAAAATTAAGTTAGGTGCTTATGGTTCATTTGATGCTATCAACGGTGGATTACAGATTAATGTTCCTCGTCAGTTTAATTCTAAAGATGGTTTAGGTGTACAATTTATAGGTTCTTATGGCCGAGGGGACAATGTTCCTTACGGCTTATTTATTTACAAAGATTCAGATTTTACTACTGGAAACACTGCAAGTGATAGTGATGATTTTCTATTGACGGTCGAAGGATACATTAAGGCAAAAGGAATTGGCTGGTTGAAGTACGGTAAAAGCAGCATTAATGGCTCAACTACAGGAACTATTAGTTATTGGAATTCTAATAATGTATCTCTAGACTTTGGTGGATCAGGAAATGATATTTACTACTCATATAACGGAAATGCTTATAGCTTATGGCAAATTGTTAACCAACATTTTTCTGATAAAAACTTAAAAGAGAATATAGGCTTATCTAACTATAAAGCACTCGATTTTATCAAAAGATTTCAATTTAAAGAATATGACTGGAAGAAAATAGGGAATCGTATTCAAAAGGCTCATACCAAAATTGGACTCATCGCTCAAGATGTTCAACAAATTGACTCGTCACTTGTGTATGAAAATGGTGGTTTTCTGAATCTTGATAATACAAGATTAACGAATATCGCTTTAAAAGGAATTCAAGAGTTAATACTTGATATTCGAAAATTAAATAAACGATTGGAGATGTTAGAAGATGAACACAGATTTAATCCATCAATTAGCAGTTGACTCATTGACTAAAAAGTTGGCGCAAGCTGAAAGTCAAGCATCTCAGAGCGAGGCACTTTACTTAGTTGCTGCGAGTGAACTACAGTTGATGAAAGATGTATTAGATTATGACTCAGACCTCAAGGATTTATTTGAGGAAGTAAAAACTAAAAGAGAGAAAGGAGAAAGTTAATGGCATTAGAAATTACTAAAACAACACGTTTGGTTGGAAATTTGAAGATTGGGGATGAAGTAGTTAAGCAGTATACTGTTGATGTCGATGAACATGGTGTTTCTACAGTATCTGAGTTTCTCTATCATTCAGAGCTCTATGCGGAGCATCGTCTCGAAATGAGAAACCAAGAAAAATTGTTCCGTGATAAACGATATGAATTAGAAGATGCTGTTTTAGCTGAAATCGAGTCAAATAAAAAAGAACAATAGGGAGTATTAAAAATGGATATTGAATTGTTTAATTTTTTAAGAAAGCTCATCGAAACAGAAGATGGGCTTATTTTGTATGCGTTAGCGTTGATTGTCATCATGGAAATTGTTGATTTTGCATCAGGAACATTTGCTGCCATTGTAAATCCTGATGTTGAGTATAAGAGTAGAATTGGAATCAATGGATTAATTCGTAAAGTCTTAGGGATTTTTATGTTACTGTTATTGATTCCGATGTCTGTTTTGTTGCCTGAAAAAACTGGATTTATGTTTCTGTATTCGATTTATATCGGATACCTAGTTTTTACTTTCCAATCACTAATTGAGAACTATCAAAAAGTAAAAGGGAATATTTTGCTTTTTAAACCAATTTTAAAAGCTTTTGAACATCTAACTGAAGAAAAGTCTAACGATGATAAGGAGGATAATCATGGAAATTGATAAAAGTAGATTACGAACAAATCTTCCTCAAATTGGGGAACAACCCTATCGACAGGTTCATGCTCACTCAACAGGAAATCCTAACTCTACGGCACAAAATGAAGCGGATTACCATATGCGTCGTCCAGTTGAGTCAGGATTCTTCTCTCATGTGGTAGGGAATGGTCGTATCATGCAAACATGGTTAGTCGACCGAGGTGCCTATGATGTTGGTGGCGGATGGAATGTTGAAGGTTACGCTCAAGTTGAACTGATAGAAAGTCATGAATCTAAAGAAGAATTCATGAGAGATTATCGACTTTATGTCAAGCTATTACGTGAGTTAGCTGACGAGGCTGGAATCCCTAAAACTCTAGATTCTAGTAGTCTTGCTGGGATTAAAACTCATCAATTTTGTACTTACAACCAACCAAATAATGGAAGTGACCATGTAGATCCCTATCCATACCTTGCAAAATGGGGCATTAGTAGAGAACAGTTTAAGAAAGATATTGAATCTGGTCTAACTGAAGGAAACTGGAAACGAAACGAAGTTGGCTGGTGGTGGGAAGAATCAGATGGCTCTTATCCAAAATCTCAATGGAAAAATATCAAAGGAGAATGGTTCTACTTTGATAATAGAGGCTACTGTTTCATCAATAAATGGTTCAATGATGGTAAAGATTGGTTTTATTTTGATAAGCGCGGTGCCATGGTTACTGGTTGGATGCATATCGATCATAGGTGGTATTACTTTAAGTCGGATGGTCGAATGGCTAAAGGTTGGGTAAAATATCGTGAAACTTGGTATTACTTAGATGAAAAAGATGGAGATATGAAATCTAAGCAATTTATTAAATCAGGAAATGGCTGGTATTATCTCAAGGCCGATGGTTCGCTATCAGTAAAACCAGAATTTACGATTGAACCTGATGGTTTGATTACTACTAATTAAGAGTTTGCAAATGCTGCTATTAAAATAAATCTTTAAAAAAATAAACCACCGAAGTTGGTGGCTCATGTGGTATAATATCTATTGTAGAAAAGTGAAGACGGTGGCTTCTTATACCGAAAGAGAGGTGATGCCTATGGGTAATTCATCAAAATCTGACGGAAAGGAGGAGCGTGTTTGAGCTCATTTGAAGTCGTTCAAACCATCTTTGGCTTTGGTACTTTTACCATTGCTTTGATTGGTTTGTGCTATAAAATCTTCAAGGACGATGACAAAAAGAAATAACCCGTCCCCACTTTTGACCGAGTTGTTGGACGAGTTATAGTCTGATAATAGAGAGTCACCGTCTTTTTAACGGTTCTACATGGAGCTGAGTTGGCGCTCAGCTCTTTTTCTACGTTTATTATAACATATTGCGATTAAATTTCAAATAAAAAATCTAAGCCTGGTGAAATACATCAGGCTTTTTCTTTTTGATTTCTTTCTTAAAACCGGAAAAAACTATCTTGAAATTACCTATTAAGGTAAGAGGGATATAAAGACATTTTATTAAAGAACAGGGTTGCTGATTACTTGACTAATATAGTGTTTAGAGGGATATATAGTGTGTAACAACTTCTTGTAGGAGGAAAAATGAATATAAGAAAAATTGAAACAAAGAATAACAAAAGAAAAAAGAGAATTTGTGCATATGTTCGAGTTTCTACAACCAACGGAAGTCAACTTGATTCGCTAGAGAATCAAAAAGTCTATTTTGAAAAGTTGTATGCTGAACGTGATGATGTTGAGTTTTTGGGTGTTTTTTGTGACAAAGGGATTTCGGGTTCAAAGTATGATAGACCTGATTTTCAAACTATGTTAGATGCTTGTAGAAAAGGACAAATTGATGTTATCCATACTAAGTCAATATCAAGGTTTGCAAGAGATCTCATCAATGTTCTTGAAATAAGTCGAGAATTAAAAACTCTTGGTATTGATATCTTTTTTGAAAAGCAGAATATCCACACTTTATCAAATGAAGGTGAGGTTGTCTTGACTGTGTTAGCAAGTTTGGCTGAGGAAGAGTTACAAAGCATGAGCGGAAACCAACGATGGAGTTTTCGTAGAAAGTTCCAGAAGGGAGAATTACTCATTAATGCTAAACGGTTTTTAGGGTATGATTTAAACGAAAAAGGTGAACTTGTTATAAACAAAGCAGAAGCGCAAATAGTAAGAACCATCTTTTATAGTTATTTAGAAGGAATGGGTACACATAGGATTGCTAAAAAACTTAATGAGGGCAAGGTTCCAACTGTAGCAGGAAAGAAATGGTATGATAGCACAATTCGTAATATCTTAAAAAACGAAAAATACAAAGGCTCTTTACTACTTCAAAAATACTTTCATGACGGTGTAAACGGTCCAAAGAAATTAAATCAAGGACAGGTTGAACAATACTATATCGAAGATAATCATGAAGGAATTGTATCTAAGGAAATATGGGAGAAGGTTCAGGTAAAAATGAAAAGCCGTTCTCGAATTCAAGGTACAAATAAAACCTATAAATTTTCCAGAATGTTAAAATGCCAATATTGTGGTTCAACATTAAAAAGACAGGTATCTTATAAGAAAAAGATTGTTTGGTGTTGTTCCAAATATATCAAAGAAGGAAAAAATTCATGTAAAGGTATGAGAGTCCCTGAAAGGGATATTGAAGATTGGAAACTAAGTTCACCGGTAATTGTGTTAGAAAGGATAGAAGATGGAGAAAAACATTACGGTTATACCGGCCAAAAAACCTCAGCAAACAGTCATATCTCAAATTCAGAAAAAAATCAGAGTAGCCGCTTATTGTCGAGTGTCTACAGATCAAGACGAACAGCTATCAAGTTATGAGAATCAGGTTAATTATTACCGTGAATACATCTTAAAACATGAAGATTATGAGTTCGTAGACATCTATGCGGATGAGGGAATCTCAGCAACTAATACAAAAAAACGTGATGCTTTTAACCGACTAATACAAGATTGTAGAGATGGTAAGGTGGATAGAATTTTAGTTAAATCTATTAGTAGATTTGCCAGAAATACATTGGACTGCATCAAATATGTAAGAGAACTGAAAGAACTAGGCATCGGAGTAACGTTTGAAAAAGAGAATATTGATAGCCTAGATTCAAAAGGAGAAGTACTACTTACCATTCTATCGTCACTCGCACAGGATGAATCGAGATCCATTTCAGAAAACTCAACTTGGGGAATTCGTAAGAAATTTGAGCGTGGTGTAGTGCAGGTAAACACTACAAACTTTATGGGATATGACAAAGATGAAAAAGGAAATCTCATTATAAACCACGAACAAGCTAAAGTCGTAAGGTATATATTTGATAGATTTCTAGAAGGATACAGTCCAGAATTTATTTCCAAAGAGTTAAGAGAACAGGAAATACCAGGTTGCACAGGTAAAGCAAAGTGGTGCCCAAGTGCTATATGGAAAATGCTTCAAAATGAAAAATACAAGGGTGATGCTTTGCTTCAGAAAACCTATACCGTTGATTTCCTGACAAAGAAAAGAATTGATAATGATGGACAAGTTAATCAATATTATATTGAAAACAATCATGAAGCAATCTTAGATAGAGATAAGTGGGAGATTGTTCAGTTAGAAATAGAAAGAAGAAAGAGATTTAGAGAACAACATAAGCTCCAATTCTATATCATGCAGAAAGAAAACAATCCCTTTACAACAAAAGTATTTTGCGCCGAATGTGGTTCAGCATTTGGTAGAAAAAATTGGACTACAAGTCGAGGTAAACGTAAGGTATGGCAGTGTAATAATCGATATAGGATTAAAGGCCAGATTGGATGTTTAAACAATCATATTGATGAGGAAATGCTTGAAAAAGCTGTTATGATGGCTGTAAGCATTCTTAAGGAAAATAGAGAACTTCTTCAAAGTAAATGGAACAAACTTATGGAAACTGATAGCAGTTTAGAACAGTATTATAGTGAACGACTTAGAGAAATAGTTTCTAGAAATAAATGGGATTTTAATGGGGTTGAAATGTGCCGAATTTTACATAGTATCACAATTTCAGAAAAAGGCGAGATTAGTGTTAAATTTCTTGAAGGCACAGAAGTGAATTTGTGAGTAACTGTAACTAGTAAGTTGCAGTTTTTTAATTTGATTAATGATATAATAGTATAAAATAATATTTAAGGGGATGTTAAAATGCCAAAGGGTTTTCAAGCTCCTATAACCATTAAAGAAGCTATTGATAAAATTGATGAAAATAAATATGTTTTGCCAGGTATTCAACGACGTTTCGTTTGGGGAAAAAATCAAATTGAACTACTTTTCGACAGTATTATGAGAGATTACCCTTTTAATTCATTGATGTTGTGGGAAATAAATTCTCCTCAAATAAAAAATAATTATAACTATTATTCTTTTTTGAGAAAGTATAAACAAAGATTTGAAGTTGAAAATGAAATGATTAATAAAACAGCTTCCGATGATGATTTTTTTGCTATTATTGACGGCCAACAAAGACTAAATAGCTTATACCTAGGTCTAAAAGGAAGCTATACAATGAAAAAACCTCATAGACCTTGGATAGATAAATCAGATTACTTTGAAGAACAGTTTTTATATTTAGATATTACTTCGGAATACCAAAGTGAATCAGATATCGACAGAGCATATAATTTCAGATTTTTGCCGAAATCTGAGGCTGAGAATAGTAAAGATAAAACTTGGTATAAAGTAGGTGATATTCTTCAAATAAATCCTGATGACATATTTGAAGAAATTAGTGATTTTGTTGAACAACAATTAAATATAAAAGATAAAAAATACGCACGTAATACACTAAGTAAATTAAATAAAGTAATTAGGGAAGATAAAATTCTTAATTACTACTTGGAAACCGAACAAGACCTTGATAAGGTATTAGATATATTTATTCGCACAAATGACGGTGGGACTAAATTAACATTTTCAGATTTGTTAATGTCAGTTTTAACAACTCATTGGAAAGAGAGTAGGGATGAGTTTGATGAATTGATTAAAGATGTCCGCAGCTTTGGCGATTTTAATATTAGTTCGGATTTAATAATTAAATCTATTTTAATGTTGTTTTCTAATGATATTAAAAATAGAGTAAAAAATTTTGATGAAGAATTATTAAATTCTGTAATTAAAAATTGGTCTAGAATAAAATTAAGCATTTCCAACACTTTCCAAATGTTTTATAGGATGGGATTTAATTCTCAAACTTTTCCAGCTCTAAATGCTGCAATTCCCATTATATATTATGTTTATAAAAATAACTTAGAAGAAGAGATTATTAAGGTTAGATTCTTTGGTAGCACAAATCATAAATTGATTAAACAATGGCTTATTTTATCTTTCCTGAAGAGAATATTTGGTGGTCAATCCGATACTGTTCTTGTTGATCTTAGAAAGATTATTAATGAGAATAGCAGTTCTAGTTTTCCTTTGCAAGTTATTATTGATAAAGCTAAATCAAATCCAACAAAAAACTATAACTTCGACACTGAATTTATAGACGATTTGTTTGAACGGACATACGGTGGAGATGTATTTTTTGTACTATCATTATTTTATCAAGATTTAGATTACTTTAATCAAAATTTCCATGTTGACCATATTCATCCTCAAACACTATTCAAAAGAAAAAATAGCTCTTATAGCGCCATGATTGAAAGAGTTGGTAAAAATTGGAATAAATTGGGTAATTTGCAACTATTAAATAGTGAACTTAATACAGCAAAAAGTGATAATGATCTAGCTACCTGGGTAAAAAATAATTGTATTTCTAAAAAACGATTATTTATTGATGAGTCAGTAAGTTTGGATTTTTCTGATTTTGAAGAGTTTTATACAAACAGAGTTATTAATATGAAAGAACATTTGAGAACTATTTTAAATGATAAGTATTAATATAAAAAGAAGCTTGGAGAAATCACATGAGAATAGATAAAATATGTTTAGAAGAACAATTTAATTACGACGATGTATCAGAATCTGAATTAAAAATTATTTTTGAAAAAAGACTAGAAGAAGCAAAAGAAAAATCAGTCTTTGAACCTTTCTGTATTCCATACAGTTATAGTAAGTTTAAAAAGGACATTGTTCTTAATGAAGAGGTAGTACTTGAGAAAGGTTTTAATTTTTATCATCATTCAGAAAGTGAACTAGTAGAATATGCGTTAAATCATAGAAATAATAGCCAATTACATATCAATTCTATGTCAGAATTGTGGCTGGATGAATATCCAGCACCAAATGAATCAGGTCGTGTATTTATGGTATCAAATAATGGAAATCATCGTAGATTAGTCTTTAAATGTTTAGATTTGAAATTTATAGAGGCCAACATTCAATATCTAAATAAAAAGAGAGGTAGTTGGAGATATTACTTTCATAGACCAAATAGCTTTATGATAATGTTATTAAAATGGCTAATTTTTAACAAAAGGATTGAGGTTGAGTATTTGGATAGTCGAACTTATTTGATCACAGATTCTTCGAATCTAATTCCATGGATTTTACCAAATTCAGAAATTTTTAAAGCATCAGATATTCGAAAAGATATGTTGAAACGATTAAACTCAGTAGAAAAATCATTCGGAAAACAGGATTTTGATGATGGTTTTATAAGAAAATCATTTCTTTTGTGGTATATAGATGTTCTAAGAGTAAATTTTATTATTTATCTAAAAAAATTGTAATAATTTTACTTTGAATCAGAATCTGTATGCTATGCTACTAGTATCTGATTAATACTTTTTACTGTCTATACAAAAACTTAGACTCGTTAGTTTTCAGTTATATGATTAACAAGTTTAAGAATAAGACCTTAGTGGTTTCTTATTATCTTAAATTGATTTTATATATTTTCCACGATTTAAATATACTCTGTTTCATTACCAATTTTAGTGTATTACGCTTTAAAAACATTGACAGATTTAAATCTCTGAAGTATACTAAAGTAGTCCAGTGGAAACATTGGATAGGGCAACAATATACCCACCTATATATATTCTTGGCTTTAAAGCCTGAAAGGAGGTGTGTGCTATGAACTTAACTGTCTTAATTGACTGGAAGTTCGTTGTTGCCCTTGGCACAGCTGCGGTTGGAACCATTTTCGCTTTGAATATGGATTCTTCAGCAGCTGAGCGTGTTTCAATCCATGCGATTGAAGCTACTAAGGAGTTAACAGTTGCTACTAAAAGCAACTGTTAACTCCTATATACTTGGAGAAGCACATAATCTCAGGATTTTATGCTTTTTTTATTTTATAAAAATATTCAAGGTTAGAAAAATAATGAAAAAAATTGACTGTTCATACATCTATAAAGAAGAAATTGATAAAAATATAAATATGCTAAAGCATTTTATAGAGTCGTGGGTGAAATCCCACTCTATTCGGAATGAAGAACTTTTTCAATTTGCTGATGATGATTTCTATTTTTATCGTTTCGCAGTAGAAAGACAGGAAAAAGCTGCTAAAATATTACTAACTAACATCCTTTGGCGGGTACTGAAGGAGTATAATACACCTGTAGAATATTCACATGATGCTCCATTTATTTTTATAATTAAAGAAAATCATGAACGAATAGGATATAGGTTAGCAGATTTCCTTGAAGATGAAGATATCAATAGTATTCTTAAATCTAATCATGTCGATAAAGCGATTATTCTTAGAACTTCAAAAGGTAAGCAAATGAATAAATTAATTGAGCTAGAGAATCAACAATATAAAGACACAAATGTAAATATAAGAGCATTATCTATTCATGAATATTATTTAAAACAATTTGGTGAAGAAGAATATAAAGCGTTTATTGATTCTATTGATAATTACCTAAACGTTACAAAGGAAATCACAGGTTATAAATCTGTTAAATTTCTTTCTAAAATGAATCTGGCTTCAATAAAAATTTTTGAACAGAAAAAGCTTAGAGATTGGGATTATTTGAATTACAGGTATCAGATTATTAATGCAAGTGATAAGAAAGTCCAGAACTATTTATATCTCACTCAAAAAGATATTATTTTTGAAAATCTGGATGATATGCATAAATCATATATTTTCGATAAATTATATGAAACAATGGTAAGTTCGAACGAATATGCTACAAGTTTTATAACATCGGAATGGCTTTATGACTCGTTTAAAGGTAAAAAGAACTTTGATTACACCTCTGTCGTAAGTGGATACTTAAAGTCTATTGAACAGTTATTGTATAAGATTGTTATGCTCAATATTGATAACGATTGTAAAATAGCAATGAAACGAGATATGTTGAAAAAAGCTTTCAGACAGAATATCCCAGTTTTTGAGCTGATTGATAACAAATTTAATAAAGTTCCAGGAAATAAGCAGGGAAACAATTATAGGTTCAAAAACTATCCATATATCGAATTTACGGAACATCAAAAAGAATTCATGGATAGTTCTATTGGAACTTTTGAGTATTTTTTAAGATGTAATAAGCATATTTTTTCAAATCCAGATAATGCAAAAACAGTTACTGACATGATTAGTTGTTTTAGAATTGAATGTCGAAACGGTTTCTTTCATACTCATAATTTAAATGATTGGGATTTGGTTGAAAAAATACGTAGAAATGCATTTTACCTTTATTTCGTTTTATTGGGATCATGTATTATTCCAGAAGAGAGGAAACATGAGTTAAATCTTATTCACCATGACCAATTCGATGAACTTTGTAAAAAAATCAGAGAATTCAACGAGTATAATCTATTTTTTGTATTTGAATATGAAGATGGTAGAAAACAGAAACTAATATATGATATTCATAAAAATACTATGGAATTTAATGATGATGGTGTAGAACATTATGATGGTCTTTTTTTCTATAAAGTAGACGAATTTGAAGATTCTCTTAAAAAGATTGATAAAGGTGAGTTAGAAGATAAAAAGCTTTATTTAACTAGAGATAATTTACCGAAAAAGATATTTGAGATTCACAGAAAACATCGTAACTATAAATCTGAAGAGATTATTTTTTGATTAATAATAATTTTTGATTGAATAGATTTTCTTTTACTGCAACGAGTAAGTTGCAGTTTTTTCTTTATCCAAAAAACTACATTAAAATGGTAACCCCTCTATAAAACATGGTATAATAAGCTTATATAGCTAAATGAAGTAAACCTAACAATAGGGATTGAATAAAGGATAGAACAGTCATGTCAACAGTAAAAAGTGATCTAAATCTTGCTCAAACGTATGCGAGTCAGCTTAAAAATGCTTGTCAATCGTTAACAGCGATCGCTGCGGCTAGTCAAGATGACCTAACGACTCTTCAAGGGAATAACAAGGCCCATCAATGTCTGACAAAGGATCAAAATCTAGCTAGTCAAATAACTGCCGCTGTCACCCTGACTTCCGAACGACTGCACTCTGTAGCGAGTGATTTTGAGGCGCTAGATGAAGCAGCTGCCAATGGTTTTAGGAGTCATACATGAGCAAGTTGGATGAGTTGAAGAAAAGAGAGCGAGAACTCTTGTACCAGCTAGAAGACAATGGAAAAGAGAAGTATCGCACCAAAGAACTGATAGAAACCTTTGAAGGGTATGATAGAGCTAGTCACCATTATCAAAATGATTTGTGGGAGGCGGCCTATCAGAGCCGATATGCAGGACAGTTGGAAGAAACGCTCCTACAAAGAAACCAACTCAAAAACCAAATCTTTGAGGACCTTGCCTACCACATGGATGATTTGAAAAAAGAAAAATTCCGGTTAGAGGGAGACTTGGATGCGGTTTACTATGAAAGACGCAAGGAACTAGAAAGAGAGGAGGAGAAACGACATGGGCATTGATATGTATTTGGAACAATCGCAACTACAAAGTTCGAGTGTAGCGACCATGTGTCAATCTCAGGTGGAGGCTTATCAAGACTTGCAATCAGCCATCCAAAAGTTTTCAGAGGATACAGAGAGTCTAAAGGGCGATGCTTATAATTCGGCTAGAAGTTTTTTTGCAAGTGTCCTACTGCCCTTGAGCAAAGGGGGACAACTCTATGCAGAAACCTTCTCTCAAGCCATCAAGAAACTACCAGAAGACTACCAAACGATGGTCGACAGCAAGAGTTGGCGGGAGGATGATCTACTTGATAAGATCCGCCAGGAAGAGCAAATGATTACCTATCTAGATGAAGTCAACCAATCCCTTTCTAGCTTGACTATGGATAGTGAAGAAAAGGGGAGATTGAGACGCAGTAATGTGGAACTCATGCGAGGACATCATGCGAATAAACGCGTCTATGAAACAATTTTGAAAGACCTGCGAGCCTATGATAGCTATTCAGGAGGACTGTTCAATGATCTAGACAGTATCGATGTGCAACTGAGTCGCGGACTGGCCCAGATTGAAAGTAGTTGGGATGCAAAGACAGGGGTCTTTAAAGTCCCATCTGACCTGACTTGGGCCAACTACCTATCTGCCTATTCTGACACAAAGGACATGAAGCTAAGTCGTCAAGAGAAAGCCTTTGTCCAGTCCATGATGGCAGAATACGGCTTTGACGCAGAGACAGCCCAGCAACTCTTGACCATCAAGCAAGGGATAGATAAGAAGTTCCCAACCTTAAGTCAAGAGTTCCGTGACTATATCTTTTTGCGAGTCGTCGGTGCAGCCTACTATAATGACTTTAAGTGGAACGAAACTGCGGGCTATTTAAGAAATTATTTTTTTGATGAGGTTATTAGCAGTCCATCTACAGTTGAAAAAATGAGAGTAGAAAAACCAATTCTTGAAATCTTTAAAGAATTAGGATTGAAAGAAGAAAAGGCCAAAGAACTGTATTATAATCTTAGACTGCAACACGAATTGGCTAGTGGGGAAAATAATGATTCAGAAACATTAAAAGTAAATTCTCCAAAGTTATATGAAACTTATAAAAAACGTTATTCTGAAGCTTATGATAAAGAAGAAGGTTTTGATCAATTTTGGGACAGCAAACTGAAGGCCTATTCTAACAATGGAGTGGGTCACGCAGACTTTACCCACCAGTCCATTACCATGGCTACTCATCTGAATCCTAATCAAGTTCAGTTAGCCGATATCTATGGCGGTAGAGAGCGTGTCAAGGATCTTTCAGGCTGGGAGGGAGACACGACTAAAAACGCTACGGATAAAAAACCAAGCATTGGTGAGGATGATTACAAGGCAGACCTCGATTCGGTCAATCTTATTGGTCGCATGCAAAAGGGGCAATCCTATGACCAAGCCATATCTTCCTATTATGCTGACCTTCAAAAGGATTCGACTCTTAGAGAAAGAGAATTCTTAAAAAATAAAGATTGGAAGCAGGTTAGAAGTACTATTTATGCTAGTATCCTTCCATTAGAGGTTATGGAAAAAGGTGAGGATGCGATTAAAGCATACATTGAAAGTAACTATCCAGGTGTATCCAAGTTTTTAAATCGCCTAGAGGCCGTATCGGAATAGGAGGATGATGATGAAGAAAACACTAGGCTTAATAGTATTAATCGCAATAATCGTACTATCCTGTTTCTACTTTTTTATCAATCACCCAAAAAATATTTTTGATGAAATCTACCAGGAAACTGAGAAAACTTACCAGACAAATAATATTTTAAGAAACATAGATGGGTTTGATATTAAACCAGTTTGGCCAAGCGATGGAGAATTTTTAAGGTATACACCTTCAGGAAATTATAAAAATATTCCGGAAGGTTATCTTGAGCTAAGAATTGGGTTTAGTTTTTATTCTGAAGATGAAATTGGTTCGATATCATTTGAAAAACGTATAGAGTCCAACGTGAATATAAAAATGTGGACTGTATATTCTCATAAAGAACGCAATTTAAAAAAATTTGTAAAAATAGGTATAAAGAAAGCAGATACGGAAACTTATATCGAAGATGAGGCCCAAGTGAAATCCTACTTAGAGCAGTACGGTATTACAGCTAAGGACTTAGATTCTTACTACGACGAAATCGTCAATCAGAAAGTCTTAAAAGACTGGTGTACCATCTATGACAGCAAGTTCTCGCCAAGTAATTATGGCGATGTCAAGATTGAAACCCAGTGGGAGAATTGGTAGTAAGTTGTATAAGAAACTGTGAAATAACTTTCAAACAGTTTTACTCATTTTTATTAGGCTATTTAGAATAAGACAGTATATGCTTTCGTTCCAAAGTATTATTTAAATGTTGTTTCTATCACTTTCGTTCTATAATATAGAAGTTTGCTATCAGCACATGTTGAGGCGGTATCACTGCTCGTCCGATCTGAGACAGTCGAAAAGTAGAAGGGGATGGTATTGGTATCAATCAATGAGTAACAAAGTAACAGCATGATTCGAAACATTTGCTTGTAATTTGCGGAGGAACATCAATATGGATGGAATAACAAAAGAGTCTATAAAAACGGCTAAACTAATGAAACAATTATGGCCCCAATTGACCTATAAAGAAGCTATTGATGAAGTAAAAAAATATACGAATGGCAAAAATACTGCAATCTTTACTGAAGTTGAAGGTGACACAATTGTAGGTCTAGCACTATGTTCACTCAGATTTGATTATGTTGAAGGTTGTAAATATAGTCCTGTTGGATTCTTAGAAGGGATTATTGTCGACGAGGAATATCGTTTAAAGGATATTGCTAAAAATCTCTGTACAAAATGTGAGGAATGGGCGAAAAATAAAGGATGTAAGGAATTTGCAAGTGACTGTACTTTAACGAATACGGATTCTATAAGATTTCATCTCAATATTGGATTTCAGGAGGCAAATAGAATTATTCATTTTAAGAAGAAATTATAATTTCAGAACGTGGTCAAAATTTATGTATCTTTAGGAAGTGTGAAAAAATGGACGGACTACGAATTACTTTTCATTAGTTAAGAATATAGTAATGTTGTAAAGTTAATCGAGGAGTTATTGATGGAGTTTATTAGTAAGATAGCCATAAGTAAAGGCTGGTCAGATGATAAAAAATATTGTGTTACAGACCAGAACCAGCAAAAATACTTCTTGCGTATTTCTGATAAGGAGAAGTTAGATTCTAAAAAATTTGAATTTGATATGATGGAGAAAGTAGCTTCTCTTGGAGTTCCGATGTGTAAACCAATTAGTATTGAGCTCTGCGATGACGCAGTACATTCTTTACACGAATGGATAGATGGGAGAGATGCAAGAGAAACCATTTTAACTTATTCTGAAAACCAACAATACACTTACGGGATAGAAACAGGAAGGTTACTTAGAAAAATTCATACAATTCCTGCTACAGAAGTTTATGAAGACTGGGAAATCTTTTTTAATCGAAAAATTGATGATAAAATCTCCAAATACAAAGAATGTCCTGTCCAATATGAAAGCGGTCATGTCTTTATTGATTTTTTGAATGAAAACCGTGAACTACTAAAGAATAGACCCCAAGTTTTGCAACATGGTGATTATCATATTGGAAATTTCATGATTGGAGAAGATCGAGAGATTTATGTGATTGACTTTGATCGTTTTGATGTTGGAGATCCTTGGGAGGAGTTCAATCGTATTGTGTGGTCAGCTCAAGTATCTCCCGCTTTCGCATCTGGTATGATAGATGGATACTTTGATGATAAGGTCCCAGATTTATTTTGGAAACTTCTTGCTGTTTACATTCTAAGTAACTTAATTGGAGCTCTTCCATGGGCTATTCCTTATGGAGAAGAAGAAGTATCAGTAATGCAAAATCAAGCTAAGAAAATTTTGGAATGGTATGATGATATGAAACAAATCATTCCTAGTTGGTATTTGATTGATAAAAAGACTGAAGAATAAAAGAGTTTAAATATTAATTTGAAAAAATATCAAGATTATTTGCTCATATTATAACGAATTCAATTCTTTATTAATACCTATCGAGAATTATCTTGAAACTTTGAATGTTGTTTCGGGGTCAAGTTACATGAAAGAATATATTTTAAATTTGGAAAAAGAATTTTCTTTAATAGAAAATGGGTTCAAAGAAGAAGAGAAGAGAGCTCTTTCTGACTATCAATCAAACGATATTGCGTATATCAAAGAATTAGCATTTCTAGCCTTTAAATCCAATGTATATCAAGTTAGAATGTACAGTGTATTTCTTTTTGGATACTTATCAGAACAAGATGATATTTTAGCATTTCTGCGAGATAAAGTTTCAAAAGATGATAATTGGAGAGTTCAGGAAGTATTGGCGAAAGCATTTGATGAATTTTGTAAGCAAACAGGTTATGAAAAATCTCTTCCGGTTATTGACGACTGGCTACAAAATAATAATCCAAATGTCAGAAGGGCTGTTACAGAAGGTTTGAGAATATGGACGAGTAGACCATATTTCAAGGATAATCCAGATGAAGCTATTAAACGAATCGCAACATTAAAAGAAGATTCTAGTGAATATGTTAGAAAATCAGTTGGTAATGCTTTGAGGGATATTAGCAAAAAATTTCCAGAGTTGATCAAAGAAGAACTTGATAGTTGGGACGTTAAAAGTAAAGAGATTCAAAAGGTTTACAAGTTAGCAAGTAAATTTATTAAGTGACAATTATCAGCTATAAAGTTGAAAAAAAGGGAACTATACCAAAGAAAAAGAAATAATTAAATTAGAAGTAGTAGGTGAAATGATGAGAATCGGAGTTATTCAAGCAAGTTCACAAGCGACTAAAAATCAAATAATCTATGATGCTGTATTAAAGTATGCTCCAACGAAATCTGAGGTTATAAATTTTGGCTGTACGATGGAAGAAAATGAAAAATACTCGTATATAGAAATTTCTATTCTTATAGGTATCTTGTTGGCAAGTAGGACAGTTGATTTCGTTGTTACGGGCTGTTCTTCCGGACAAGGAATGATGCTTGCTTGTAATAGTATGCCTGATGTCATTTGCGGATATGCACCTACACCGAATGATGCCTATTTATTTGCTCAGATTAATAATGGAAATGCGATATCATTACCATTAGGTGAAGATTATACATGGTCAGGTACTGAAAATCTTGAAAGAACAATAGAAGCTCTTTTCTCGGAGCCATTTGGGCAAGGATACCCCAAAAGTGAGGCAGAGAGAAAGGTAAGAGATGCTGAGAAACTTAAAAAAATAAGAAAAATCGGGCAGGTTCAGTTTGAAGAATTCGCAAATGTACTAGATATATCATTGTTTGAATCAATCAAGAGGAAACAGGATGTAATTCAAAATGTAAAGGCGTATGGGGAGAAAGAAATAGCTGATTTAATGAAATGAGTAAATCACAGTTTGTCGGGGTAATACCTTTTAATGATAACCTTATGCTATCGAAAAAGGTTTATAGACATGTTCCCACATACATACATGTTCATTCGTCTTATGTCGAGTGTGTGGTACTGCTTTTAAGAGCTGATTGAACAAGGAAAATTAGCTAGTGAAAGTCCTACAGTAAGGAGTTTAAACATGAAATTCCATGAATTTGGTAATAAGAATTTGCCTCCTATTTTACTGATACATGGTGGCGGCAGTTCTTGGTGGAATTATCTTCGTCAAGCACGAATCTTGTCGGAGGAGTATCGTGTCATTCTACCCACCTTGAATGGCCACGGTGAAGAATATCAACTTGATTATGTTTCTACTGAAGATTCTGCTTTGGAGATTCTAGACTATATCAAAGCAAACTGTGGTGGGAAATTGTTTGCGATCGGTGGTGTTTCACTTGGTGGTCAAATTGCTATGGAGCTTTTGTCTTTAGACAGTGAAATTGCTGAGAAGGCCATCATAGATGGAAGCCTCTGTATTCCTCAACCAAGATTAGCTAAAATCAGCATTTTTCTGGTACGTCTATTTGGTAAACTGATGTTCAGTAAATTCTCTTGCAAACTTCAGTTAAGCATGATGAACAAACTCTATCCTAAACTCGCTTATCCGGAGGAAATAAAAGATTATTATTTTGAGGATTTGCCAAGGACGCCTGTCAAAACATTGGTGACCATTTACAAAAACTATATGGGATGTTACAAGCTGAAAGATATGATTTCTGCTAGCAAGGCTCAGGTTCTGTATATCTATGGTGAAAAAGAATTGAACTGTGTGAAAGAATCAGCGAAATTATTTCATCAGCTACATTCAAATACAATTTTGTATGAAGCAAAGGGATATAACCACGGCTATTTATCAGCTTACTTGCCTTATGAGTGGATTGATTTGGTGGTGCCATTTTTAAAGAGTGATTCATTAGAAATGTGTAACGAATCTGATATGCCATAAGGAGGAATACCATGCTAGGAGCAATAGTTGGAGACATTGTAGGTTCTGTTTACGAATGGAACAATATCAAAACGAAGGACTTTCCCTTTATTTCGGAAAGACTGCTTTTTTACAGATGATACGATAAGTTCGAAACGCTGAATGTGTAAGCTTGTTAGTGAAATGTAGCTAATCCTCAAAATAAAGAAACTAAAACTTCATTATTTTGAGATGACAACCTAAACTGTTTTTAAGGAGGTAAAATATTGATAGAGAGCAGACCTGAGTTTGATAAAATCACATCCCTTGATGAGTTTAATAAATACTACTGGTATCGTGATGAACTTTCACAGATATGCAAGTCATTAGGGCTTGAAAATAGAGGTACAAAACAAGAACTCAATGATATTATTGAGCAGTACTTCAAGGGAAACTTGATTAAAAAATCATCCGTAAAAAGAAATAAGAAACGAGTAGAAGTCGTTACCTTAGATACGCCCTTACTTGAATGTGGATTCGCCTTTAATGCACACTTTAGAGAATATTTCTCAACTTTAACAGAGGTTTCACCCTTCAAATTTACTGCTGATATGGCTAGTGCTTGGAGAAAAGTCAAAAGAGAACATGATTTGAGTTTTACAATCCAAGATATGCTAAAAGTTTATTATGGAGATTCAGATTATGCCAAGTATGACCATTCGGTTTGTCAATGGAATCAATTTTTAAAGGATTTCTGTGCAGACGAAAATAGTCGCAACTACTCGAATAAACTAAAAGTAGCTTCCATTCTTTGGAAAGAAGTTAGAAATTCAAGTAATGAAAAAATTTATTCAAAGAAACTTTTGACTGAATATGCTGATAAAGTAAAAGAGTATGGCAAGGTAGTTCAATAGAAGTGCCTTTGTTTTGAAAATCTGAATTTAAAATTAGCTATCATACAGGTCCTATCGAAATGACCACAACAACAATAAGGATTTTAAGAAGATAGAGTGGCTGGAAAGACATTTGTAAATCATCATTCAGAAAGTAGTAGGCATTGAGTCTTACTGCTTTTTTTATTCTCAAAAACAATCCACTCGAAACTATGAACAAGTCTTGAAAATAAAATTTTAAAGTAGTATACTAGAATCACAACTATGAAAACGTTTGCGTCGTAAAGCGATTCAAAGTGAACTAGGAGACAGATACAATGGAATTAACAGCCATTTACCATAGACCAGAGTCGGAGTATGCCTATCTTTATAAAGATAAGATAATGCACATTCGTATCCGGACTAAGAAAGATGATATTGAAAGCATCAACTTGCATTATGGAGATCCTTTTATTTTTATAGAGGACCGTTATGAAGATAGTAAGGAGATGAGTAAAGTAACTTCCGATGCTTTGTTTGATTACTGGCAAGCGGAAGTTACGGTTGGCTATGCGCGACTCCAATATCTCTTTGAACTCAAGGATAAGCAAGGTCAGAGTATTTTGTATGGCGATAAGGGATGTGTTGCAAACACGCTAGAAAACCTTCATTATGAAGGAAATGGCTTTAAAATTCCGTATATCCATGATATTGATGCTTGCCATGTTCCTGACTGGGTAGCAGTGACGGTATGGTACCAAATTTTCCCAGAACGCTTTGCAAATGGTAATCCTGAGATTTCACCAGAAGGGGCTCTGGCTTGGGATTCCACTATCAAACCGAAGACGAGCGATTTCTTTGGTGGTGATTTACAAGGCATTATTGACCATCTGGATTACTTGCAAGACTTAGGCATTACAGGTCTTTATCTCTGTCCGATTTTTGAATCTCCAAGCAATCACAAGTACAATACAACGGATTATTTCGAAATTGACCATCATTTTGGAGATAAAGAAACCTTCCGTAAACTGGTGGAGGAGGCCCATCAGAGAGGGATGAAAATCATGCTGGACGCTGTTTTCAATCACATTGGGGATCAGTCTCCGCAGTGGCAGGATGTCCTCAAGCATGGTGAAGATTCCGTTTACAAAGACTGGTTTCATGTTCAGGAGTTTCCAGTGACCAAGGATAAGCTTGAGAATCCAAGAAAGCTCCCTTACCATACCTTTGCCTTTGCCAGCTATATGCCTAAGCTCAATACGGCCAATCCTCAAGTGAGGGACTATTTGTTGAGGGTTGCTACCTACTGGATCGAAGAGTATGATATTGATGCTTGGCGACTGGATGTGGCCAATGAAGTGGATCACCAATTTTGGCGAGATTTCCGTAAGGCTGTCTTAGCTAAAAAAACTGACCTTTATATTCTGGGAGAGGTCTGGCACGCCTCACAGCCCTGGCTAAACGGCGATGAATTCCACGCAGTCATGAACTATCCTCTCTCTGACAGTATCAAGGATTATTTCTTACGTGGGGTTAAGAAGCCTTATCAATTTATCTATGAAATCAATAGCCAGTCTATGTACTATAGACAGCAGATTTCGGAAGCGATGTTCAATCTCTTGGATTCGCACGATACGGAGCGCATTTTGACTACTGCCAAAGGAGATGTTCAACTGGTTAAGTCTGCCCTTGCTTGCCTCTTTCTACAAAGAGGCACACCGTGTTTCTACTATGGTACCGAGTTAGAGTTAGGTGGAGGACCAGATCCAGATTGTCGTCGTGTCATGCCTTGGGAACGTGTTTCCGATAGCAATGAGATGTTGAATTTTATGAAGAAATTGATTCAAATTCGCAAGGATGCTTCAAATGTTATCCAGCATGGGAAATATAGCCTGAAAGAAATCAAGCCGGATGTGGTATCTCTTGAGTGGAATTATGATGGACAAAAGGTCCAAGCTATTTTTAACCAATCAACTGAAAACTATCTTGTAGATAGTGATGCTGTAGCGCTAGCCAGTCATTGCGAAAAACTAGACCAGCAACTGGTGATTTTGCCTAAAGGATTTGTCATTCAGTAAAAAATATGATTAAAAAGACTGTAATGATGGGCAACCATTCGTTCCAGTCTTTTTTCTATTTATGTAGTATAATAAAGGAAATACCAGAGGCAAACCCTTAGAAAGAAGAGAACGATGAACCATCTAGTCCGATCTTTAAAAGAAAAGATCACTGACCAAATGTCTTTGGTTCGACAAGTTCCTAATGATGATGAAGAATTTTATCAAGTCCATTTAGATATTTTCTATAAGCCGACTAGTGAGAATGCAGAGTTTAGTGAGTCTATATGGGACGAAGATCTTGATGAGAATATCTTTGACTATATTCGAAACTCTGAGGTCTTTGCCGATGCTAAAGACAAGGAATACCTCAAAGTAAAAATTTATTTAGATGAAACTTAGTAAGGAGAAATCATGTTTAGTTTTTTTAAGCGAAAAAGAAACAAACGCTTCAATCAGGAGTCACATGACAAGGCTAAAGAAAATCAGATTGTTTCTGAAAAGAAACTTGATTTAGAAAATGATGAAGCAAAGGTGGATTCTGAACAAATCCTCCATAGAAATATGCTGAAAAGATCAAAGAAATTTACATGGATGGTGGAAATGAGATTTATATGAATATCATTCCACAATGGGATGGAGAAGATGGAACATTTGATTTGAATGAGCTCAGTCTATCCGAATTGCAACAATTTCCAAACTTAAAAGAAGCAACTATTTTAAGCAGCAATTTTGATAGCGTGAAAGAGCTCTTTGATACGGCTGGTATTGAAATCGAGCTACTATAATTTTAGTTATCAAGTCAATTCATGCTAAGACAATAATTGGATCGCGGTTTAAAAGGAGTATGAAAATCTATGGACGCTAACATACTTAGAGTTATAAAAATAGATAAAGAAGCACTTTATGAATTTCTCTATGAAAACTTTATAGCGCAACAGGAAGAATTGTTAGACATATCCAAATCTGAAGTGATGAATGATTTTGCAATAGATTGGGGAAAAGGGGATTTTCTATTTACTGCGTATAGACAGGAAAACATGGTTGGAGAGTTGATTTCTTTACCACAAGGGGTGAATACGAAAAGGTTACTGGAAAATTTTCCTGTTACAACTGATTCTGTACTTAAACCAAATCAAATCTATAAAGATTATTCATTTAACGATTTGAGCAAATTTATTTGATGAGAGTGTTTTATATCGCAGAGATTGCAAATGCTAGAGTGCAGTGAGTTACAGTTAATGAAAGAAGAAAAGTATGAAAAATACAATAGAATATTAAAATTAGGATTATGTGTAGCTTTTGTACTAACATTATCAGGTTGTTCTCAATCACAGAAAGATTCAGAGAAGAGTCCAGTCTCAAATCTGAGTTTACTCAATTGAGTGCAACTTACTCGAATTTAAATAGTCAAACTAGTTTTGAAGAAGTGAAGAATTTATTATCCACTCATACTATCATTAGAAGGAAGCAAGTCAAAGAACTCAACTTATAAAAGTCCCTTTATCGTAGAGAATATTGATTAGATAGCAAGGAAGAGTAAAAAATGAAACTATTTAAAAAAATTTCCTGTCTATTTATTATTATAGTTGGCGCCCTTCTACTAAGTGCCTGTGCTTCGCATAAAGAGGACAAAGAGAGACTGGTTCGATATCTCAATAACGTCTATGGAGAAAATGCTTATGAGATGAAAGAAGATCCCAGGCATTCCTGTTATTGGTTTGTGACATTGAAGGATTATCCAAATATTCCCTTTACTTGTAGTGTGTCCCATGATTGGCTAGCAATGGGATCACCTTTTATTCATTCTGATTTTGAAGAAACATTCTGCACAAGAGCTCTTGCGGAATATAAGGAAAATCATAATCTAGGTGATGATGTCCTTTCCTATCTGCATCCCGTAAATTTTGTCTATTCTACAGAAGTAACAAATTTAGATCAACTAAAAGAATCCTATGGCAAGATGTTGGACTTTATCAACTACACTAGCCTGAAGTATCCTATTTTAGCTGAAACTGATTGTTTCGGGGTACGAATGGATATCAGTGGTATTCGATTAAAGAGCTCGAGGAGAAATCTTGATGGGTCAATCGATACCAGTATTTATCGACAAGTTTGCAATGCAGAAAATGGGAAATTAAACATAAGATCTTTTGAAGAAATTCGTCAAGAATTGGAACCCCAACTACGAACACACCCTGAGAATTCAAAGGGATTTGTATTTGTAGTAAACACGACCTCCTTTGTACTGGGAAGCAATACACTCGATGATTGTTTATATAAGCATTTCGAATTACCATCTACCACAGTAGAAGAACTTCAAAAGATCAAGTTGCAACCTGGAGAAAGCAGCGAAAACTATATATTGGCCAAAGACTATAATGATAATAGCTTAGAGTATTATACAAAAGTTACAGTGCAGGTAAAAAATCTAAGTGATAAGGAATGTTCTGTTTTAGATGAAACGTTGATGAAGGCTATCATCTCTGATCCGGCAAGTATGTATATTGGAGATGTCTATTTTGAATTTGATAAAAGAAAAGAATTAACTGCTGATTTATATGATATGCTTGGAACAAAAATACCCTCCACTAGTGAAGAGGAGAGCGACGGAGTTCTCTATAAAAATATAAGAGTTTTATTTAAGATGAAGACCTATTTCAAAGAGATAGACAGCGTTACATTATCCTATCAGGAGTAGGGATTTTCTCACTCCCAGATTGTATGCTGGACTCTTACACCGTATCGATAGGGGGACTGATCACTATTGAAATTCGCCACAAAATGATAGCTATTCCATAGAACATAGTCGGCAGTTTGCAGCCTCAGACTGAAGTAGGTGTCCTGTTTCATTTCTTTCGCATCAGCAGGTTTCAGTGAAAAGATATCTGTTAATTTCTTTGTTTTAAAGTCATTGATTGTAAGTTTGGAGAGGTCTTGGTTATTGATGTTAACTTGGGAGAGTTGCGGGCTCTCTGCTGAGATTTCATAGTATGTAACCACGCAGTTCGCGAGTTTATCAGTGTCTTTCCACTTTGGTGTAATGCTCATAAGACCGTAAGATTTATTATCTCGGACTATTTCAAGCAGTTCTCCGTAGTAAAAGTGGTCATTGCGTTTGTTCACAATCTCGCTCTCAGGATTTTTTCCAGTAAAGCTGAACCCCTGGTCCAGTAGTTCTGAAGCTCTTGTTTCTCCGACCACCACATTGGTTTTATCGATTTGTATTCCAAAAGGTTGAGCAGGAAAGCCAGTGATGAAGATGCAAAAAGTAAAGATGAAAGTAGTCAAAAAGACAGCACCAACAACAGCATTGGACGATGAATAGAGGTGATGGTTTTTCCTTGGACGCTTTACTATAAGTAACATTAAGTTGATAAGATTTCTAAACAGCATACTTGCCACAACAATGGCAAATTGAGCCTTTAAACAAGTATAAAGAGCTGCTGGAAAATTGTCCATTTTAACATACAGTGCCACTAAAGTGAGGATATTAGCCAGAACAAAATAGAAAATAAATAGGTTTACTTCTTTGAGAGCGTTCCTATTAGTGATATCTTCATATTCAATATGGTAGCGTCCTTGAAAACCTTGCCCAAACTGATACATCCACTTAGGAACTTCTTCGCCGGCTCTAACGGCACTCGCCAGTTTAAAATAGAGATAAATCGTACAGACTAAGAATAGGAAAAAAATAAAATAAAAAGTCAAAGCAAATATAAAAAAGCCCATCGCTATTCTCCTTTTTAAACTATAATCCACATTTTGGATACACCTTTATTATAACACTTTATAGGGAAAACATCTGAGGATACTATTCATCAGATAAGATCAGACCTTAGCGATAATAAGCTTTTATAAAACATAAATATTGTCATTCAACATAGAAATTTTGGAGGAAAAACAAATGGGAATGATTGCTAATTATAGATATATCAATGATCAGTATTTACATCAAATGAAAAGTTTTAATGCTAAAGAAAATGATCAATTTGAGGTAGTAGAGGAAGCAGAACTGTTACTTGATATAGATAAAATGTGGGATGTTCTTCATTTTGTGCTTACAGGGGTTGGAAGTTCAAACCCTAGTCGGAATGATCCTTTGAGCGTGGCTGTTTTGGGTGTGACGTCACTTAAAAATGTTGCGGAATATATTGCCTATACAGAAAAATCAAAAGTATCAGAGATTTGTTCGGCTTTGGAAAACTTTGATATTGAAGAAGCCATGGCGCATTTTAGTATGCAAGCTTGTAAAAATGCGGATCTTTATCCTGATATTTGGGATTATGATGATGAAGAGGAAGAAATTGAAGAAGAAATCTGCGAGTATTTCCAAGCAATGAAAGATTTTTACAAGAAGATTTTAGAGCTCAATGGTAATGTCATGGTCACTATTTATTAAAAGGTTTATCAAACGTTTCTAAAAGAATAAAATAGCTTGAGGCAAAAAATGGATGCGGAACTTGGTTATTGGGATACACCTTATGAGTATTCGTATTTACGAGGCGAGAATTTTTCCGTTTGGTTTACCATGCGAAAAGGGGATCTGGCAACGGTCATACTATACTATGAGGAAGCTTTGGAAATGAAACATAAGTTTGTGCTTAGGTTGATAAATGACAAATGGTTGATTGATGAGAAATTCTATGGATTTGGCGATGAAAAAACACGGCATGTCGATATGCTCTGAAAAAAAGCCCTATGTACCCTTCTGCAATAATCACAAATTATCTAGACAGCAATTCCTTGAAATTAGAATTCTAAACAATGATTTTTAATTCGTTCTCCAAGCTTTAGACGAGGTTTTATATGAAAGGCAATATGCGAAAGGATTACCTCTATCGGTATCTATTCTACAGATTTGAAAAAGAAACTTTCAAGAATGGTGCTCTGGAAGGGATTAATCAAGAGGCAAAAGAAAGAATCTGTCAACAGGCGACAAAGACCACCAGACGGATTAGTGTATTTGTCGGTCTGGTCTACGTGATTCTGTTTTGCTTGATAATTATCTGGCTGAATGCGAATTGCTCCCAAAATCCATTCTTCCTATGGTATCAAGGCTACATAGAATCACTATTTCCATTGATCAATGGCGATTGGGGGAGCAGTTGGATTGAGAAAAAAGGGACGATTTTATGGATTTCTATTAAGGCCTTCCCTATATTTGTTCTTAATGGTGTACCCTTTCTTTTGCTTGTACTACTGATTGCGAATAGAACTTTAAAAAAGAATATAAAGGCTGAATGTATCAACTAAGGAGAAAATAGAGATGGGCAGAATGATTGTAATCGGATCCCTAGTTTTTCTTGGACTAGCGTTTTTGGGGATTGGACTCGGAATGTATTTCTTCCTCAAAAGGCTGGTAGTGAATGGGAAATCCGTCTTAGACGAGCCAGTAAATGAGCAAACTCGTACAGATAAGATGGGGCTTGGCGAACTTCTAGTTTACTTGTCGATGATTGCGATTGCTGGCGTTTTTGTAGTGCAAATAATGAGTAGGGGAGGAACTGGTAATGCTATTTTGGTAAGAATTGTGATCCTACCACCGATTATGGCACTTTTTAATGCTAGAAAACGCACGGGAAAAGCGATGATCGCACTTGTGTTTTCTTTTATGGTGGCTTTATTTCTTATGATAGCCTATGGTCAGATAGGGTTGCCACCTAAAGCACCAGAATTGATGATAGATGACAAGTTGATCACGCTAACACAAACAAGTATGAGTGATCTTCTGAAAGTAGGTTTTGACATCTATATCAGGGAGGAGGATAGCTTTGGTGATGATTATGAAGCGAATATTTCTTCAGGGGAAATCAAGAAATACCAGGCTGATAAGAGTGTTTTTATCAAGAAAGGCTTCCGTCGAGATAGCAATGCTGTCTCCCATTCTCCCTATCTTCTTGGAAAAGATGGTTTAGTTCTTGGGAGTATTGGCTTATACGGAGATGACTCAAAAGAAACCGCCTTAGAGGACTGCAAAATTATCCAGTTTAAGCTAGATGAAGATCGTATCAAAGCAGCAAAATCAAAAGCTATCTCCTATAAACTGAATGGTGTAAATTTACTGACTAGAATTGAAGAAGGAGCCATGCGGACAACCTTTGGTGATAAATTATGGTCAGTTCCGCCTGCACATCCTGTAGACTCGACCCAACTATGGTATGGTATCCAGTGGAAAAGTCCCGGTGACCACCTATTTTGGAATGAATATTTCTCCTTAATTCGCTTAGATGAGAACTACCATATGATAGATTTTGAGCTAGTTGGAGAAGTCGCGTGATGATTAGTGAAATAAAGACCTACTAAGTTTTTTTGATGTTATTCTATTTGTACTTTGGTCAGGATTAGTATATAATCTATCATAGAGTCATTTACTAACTAGGAGAAGTATCATGGAATTAAAAGATTTTACTGAAAAAGAACAGGAAATGATAAAGCAAGGATTGACAACATCTGAGATTAGCGATAAGGAAACCGCAGCTAAAATTCTTGCCCTAGTGCCTCGGGAATGGATTAAACGCATTCCCTTTTTCGTGCGAAAACACGCAACAACTCGGACAATAAAACGAATTTCTATCGAACATCCAGAACTTTATGCTATTGCGAAAAGAAATGGTGAGATTCCTGAGAAGGAACGAGAAGAATTGCGCCAAATCATTACAGGTATTTTCCAAGAAAAAATGAATAAGCATAAAATCAAATAATATTCTTTTATAAAAATCAGTTGCTAAAAGTCTGTCTTACAAAAATGTAAGATAGGCTTTTAAAATGTAAGATGGGTGTACGATTATGCGTAAAAATATATGCTATACTCTATGTAGATTAAAAAGAAAGAGGTTTATTATGAAAAAATGGAATGCGACGCAGTTGAAGTATCTGATGGCGGCAGTAATGGTTCTGGACCATATCCCTCATATCACCGGGATCGTTTCTCCTCTGTGGGAAGGTATCTTCCACGCCTTGACCCGTTGTGTGGGAGTTTGGTTTGCGTATATGGCTATGGAAGGTTTTATCTATACTCGAAACTTGAAAAACTACCTCATCCGTCTCTGGTCTTGGGCGCTGATCATGTTTGCTGGAAATAGCCTTCTCAATACTCTGTTTGCCTCTAAGGGTGTAATGATTACTAATAATATTTTCCTGACTTTGGCCATCGGTGTTACCATGCTTTGGATTGGTTTTCCCAGAAAAGAGCTGGATAAAAAAGAGAAGTTGTGGCGTCGGGTTGGGCTTGCTGGTCTCTTGATTTTCGGTTGTCTTTTTACCGAGGGTGGTATCACCATGCTACCATTTCTCTTGATTAGTTACTCTTGTCGAAATCGCAAGGGCTTGCGAAATCTCCTTTATGCTTTTCTGTGGGCCTTCTTGTTAGTGACTTCCATCCAAATTTACGACACTTGGCACCAAACACTGGAAATGATGCTTTTCAATTCTGACTGGCTCTTTATCACCGTATTTCCTTTTATGGCCTTGTATAATGGACAGCGAGGGAAAGAAACTAGTTGGAGTAAATATTTCTTTTATATTTTCTACCCAGCTCATTTATGGATTATAACCCTGATTGCTTATTTAGTTAAGTAGTAAAAAAGCAAATAGCAGTGATTTCTGTCTATTTGCTTTTCTTTTTATAAAATATACTTCTCAATCGCACGCGCAACGCCGTCTTCTTCGTTGCTAGCTGTAACGTCATTAGCAAGGGATTTGACATGGTCACTAGCATTTCCCATAGCAATGCCAAGTCCTGCAAACTGAAGCATTTCGATATCGTTATTGGCATCGCCCATGGCCATAATTTCTGAGGGCTCGATCTTCAAAATCGTTGCTAGTCGAGAAAGAGCAGTAGCTTTGGTAGTCCCAAGAGGCATCGCTTCATAAATGACAGGCTGCGAACGAACACCACTGAATCGTCGGCAGAGTTCCTTAGCAAAACGCTCCTCAAAATCGTCTGTTTGCTCTTTTGTTCCTAAAAACATACTTTGGAACATACGATACTTACCACTGGTAGCTTCCTCAAGTGAAATTTCAGTCAGGTCTGAAAAGACTAGCTTAGCATCATTTTGAACGATTTCATTTGGCTTGCCACCGAGGACAAAATAGTGTTCCTCATCAAAAAGAGTCAACTGAACTTCGCTTTGTTCTGCTAGGTCATAGAGATACTCAATGTCAGACGGACTGAGTTCTTGCCAGTCAACTAAACTCCAATCACTGGTCTGGTGAGTTGAGCAACCATTATTGATGATGATGTACTCGTTCTGGAGGTTAAGCCCCAGTTTTTTGTAGTAAGGAAGGACACCGAAAAGCGGGCGACCCGTACAGAGAACCAGCTTGACACCTTTTTCAATAGCTTGGTGAATAGCAGTAATGTGAGCTTGTGAAATTTCCTTGGCTTCATTAAGGAGGGTTCCGTCCATATCCAAGGCTAGTAGTTTAATCATAAGACTTCCTTTTCTATGTGTTTTGCCTTTATTATACCATATAAACTATAAAATGTCTGACAGAATTGTAACGTTCAATCTCCCTTTTTCTTGAAAAACAAAATAAATTCTTTTATAATATGTGTACTTAATATTTTAGGAGAAATAATGTCAAAGTATCAGTTTAATTCAATTTACAAAAATGATGAAACAGAGTCTACAGGTCTTCTTTTCATCAAAGTCTATAACAAGTGGGAAAGCAACTTAAAAAGAGTCTTGAAATCAGTTGGCCTCACTTTGCCTCAATTTATCGTTTTGACTTCGCTCTTGTTTCTGAGCAATAGAGAGGAATATGTAACGCAAGTTGATATTGCTCGGTTCACTGGTATGGATGTCATGACGGTTTCCCAGATTGTTAGACTACTGGAGAAGAAAGACTACATTAAGCGTGATCAACACCCAAAGGATAGTCGGGCAAAACTGGTCTCAGTGACGAATTCTGGCGCGGAGAAGGTCAATCAAGCTTTGCCTTTAGTAGAAGGTGTTGATGAAGAATTTTTTGATAAACTTTCTGAAGATAGAGAAGTTTTTAATCGCTTTTTAGTAGAGTTGGAGGATAAAAATGCCTAGATATTGGGTCGGAGTTGTTTCGAAGAACCATGTTTTAAGAGGAGTTGAAGGGAATTTTTGTCAGGTCTGTCATGGAAAGGGCGGTCCCTTAAATCGTATGAAAAAAGGTGACTATCTTTTATACTATAGTCCCAAATACGATATGAACAGTCAAGATAAGTTACAGGCTTTTGTGGCCGTAGGTAAAATTATAGATGACAAAGCCTATCAAGTAGAGCAATTTGAAGGATTCTTTCCCTTTAGACGAAATGTCGAGTATTATCAACCAGTCAAAGATTGCTTCATAGAAATAGCCAGACAACATCCTGAATGGAAAGACTATACTTCTCGACTTCGTTATGGGCATTTTGAAGTTTCCAAAGACTTTTTTCTCTATATCTTTCAGCATATGAAAGTGGATGATGAAGCATGATTGATTTCTTAGTTAAATGATTGTCAACTAGAATTTTGGATTTGGACTGTGAAGCGAACTCTGCTATAATAGAGTAAGAAACTTTGATAAAGCAAACGAGGCTGAGATGAAATTACTGTATACTGATATTCGGACTTCTTTGACTGAAATTTTAACGAGAGAGGCGGAAGAGCTAGTTGCTGCTGGCAAGCGTGTTTTCTACATCGCACCCAACTCTCTTTCATTTGAAAAGGAACGCGCCGTGCTGGAATGCTTGTCCCAGCAGGCTTCTTTTGCGATTACCGTCACGCGCTTTGCTCAAATGGCTCGTTACCTGGTTTTGAATGATTTGCCAACTAAGACGAGTCTAGATGACATCGGGCTTGGGATGGCTTTTTATAAATGTCTTGCGGAACTCGATCCCAAGGATTTACGTGTTTATGGTGCAATTAAGCAGGATGCTCAATTTATCCAGCAGTTGATTGAACTTTATCATGAGATGACGACTGCTCAGATGAGCTTTTTGGACTTAGAAAGTTTGACGGATGAGGACAAGCGAGCAGACTTACTCCTGATTTTTGAGAAAGTAACAGCCTATCTCAATCAAGGTCAGTTGGCTCAGGGGAGTCAGTTATCCCATTTGATTGAGGCTATTGAAAATGGAAAGGTAAGTAGTGATTTCAGTCAGATTGCCTTAGTCATTGACGGATTTACCCGTTTTTCTGCTGAGGAAGAGCGCGTGGTGGATCTACTTCATCGAAAAGGTGTTGAGATTGTTATTGGGGCCTATGCAAGCAAGAAAGGCTATACCAGTCCGTTCTCTGAAGGGAATCTCTACCAAGCCAGTGTGGAATTTCTTCATCATTTGGGGGCAAAATACCAAACACCTGCTCAGGATCGTTCTCAGACACATGAGAAAATGGATAGTTTTGACAAGGCCTCTCGTTTGCTGGAGTCTTCTTACGACTTTTCAGAACTCGCTTTAGATGTCGATGAGAAGGACCGAGAAAACTTGCAAATCTGGTCTTGCTTGACGCAAAAAGAGGAGTTGGAGCTGGTGGCTCGCGCTATTCGTCAGAAATTACATGACCATCCAGAACTGAGTTACAAGAATTTCCGTATTCTGCTGGGGGATGTGGCTTCTTACCAGTTATCGCTGAAAACCATTTTTGACCAGTACCAGATTCCTTTCTATCTTGGTAGAAGTGAATCCATGGCTCATCATCCTTTGACTCAGTATGTGGAGTCTATTTTACGTTTGAAACGTTACCGTTTCCGTCAGGAGGATTTGATTAATCTCCTCAGAACTGGTCTATATACCGACCTTAGTCAGCCTGATATTGATGCTTTTGAGCAATATCTCCGCTATCTTGGCATCAATGGCTTGCCAGCTTTTCAGCAAACCTTCACTAAATCCCACCATGGAAAATTTGATTTAGAGCGTTTAAATTCTCTTCGTCTGCGCGTTTTGGCGCCACTTGAAACCTTATTTGCCAGTCGGAAGCAAAAGACTGAAAATCTCTTGCAAAAGTGGAATACTTTTCTAAATAATGCTGCTTTAAGCAAGCAGATGCAAGAATTGACAGCTACTATGGAAACTCTAGAACAGGAAAGACAAGCCGAAGTTTGGAAAGCCTTCTGCCATGTTTTAGAACAATTTGCGACCGTTTTTGCTGGTTCACAGGTTAGTCCCGAGGATTTCCTAGCCTTGCTCCATTCTGGAATGAGTTTGTCCCAGTATCGCACCATTCCAGCGACAGTGGACACCGTTCTGGTGCAGAGTTACGATCTGATTGCACCTCTGACCGCTGACTTTGTCTACGCCATTGGGCTGACTCAGGATCATTTACCAAAAATCGCGCAAAATACCAGTCTTTTGACAGATGAAGAACGACAAAGCCTAAATCAAGCGACTGAGGAGGGTGCGCAATTACTGATTGCAAGTAGTGAAAATCTCAAGAAAAATCGCTATACCATGCTTTCTTTAGTCAATGCTGCTCGTAAGCAGTTGGTGTTATCCGCTCCAAGTCTCCTCAATGAAAATGAGAGCAAGGAATCGGCCTATCTTCAGGAACTGGTGAGTTTTGGATTTAGCCGAATAGAGAAGAAGATTCATCAAAAAAGTCTGTCTAAGGATGATATGGGTTCTTATCACAGTCTCTTGTCTAGTCTAGTGGCCTATCATCAGCAGGCAGGTTCAAGTGAAAATGAAAAAGATGTCACCTTTGTCAAGGTTTTGGCTCGTGTCATGGGGAAAAAACTAGATCAAAAAGGTCTTACAAATCCTGCACTCCCAACTAGCCCAAGCAGCAAGCCATTAGAGAAAGAGACCTTGCAGGCTCTATACCCTGCTGACAAAGAGTTTTACCTGTCTACGTCTGGTTTAACGGAGTTTTACCGCAATGAATACAGTTATTTCCTCCGTTATGTCTTAGGTTTGCAGGAAGAAGTGCGCCTGCGTCCGGATGCCCGCAGTCATGGTAATTTCTTGCACCGTATTTTTGAACGGGCCTTGAAACTCCCTGCTGAAAATTCCTTTGACCAACGTTTGGAACAAGCTATTCAAGAAACTAGTCAAGAACGGGAATTTGAAGCCATTTATCAGGAAAGTTTGGAAGCCCAGTTTACCAAGGAAGTTCTGCTTGATGTCGCTCGGACAACTGGCCACATCCTTCGTCATAATCCAGCCATTGAAACCATCCAAGAGGAAGCAACATTTGGTGGTAAAGATCAGGCCTTTATTCAATTGGATAATGGTCGCAGTGTCCATGTGCGAGGCAAGGTTGACCGTATTGACCGCCTGAAAGCTGATGGAGCGCTGGGAGTGGTAGACTACAAATCCAGTCTGACTCAGTTCCAGTTTCCTCATTTCTTCAATGGGCTTAATTCCCAGTTGCCAACCTATCTTGCTGCCCTAAAAAGAGAAGGGGAGCAGAACTTTTTTGGCGCTATGTACTTGGAAATGGCTGAACCCGTCCAATCTCTGTTGACCGTTAAAAGTCTGGCAGGTGCAGTAGTAGAAGCCAGCAAGTCAATGAAATACCAGGGACTCTTTTTAGAGAAAGAAAGCAGTCATTTGGGCGAATTTTACAACAAAAACAAGGCTAATCAGCTGACAGACGAGGAATTCCAGCTCTTATTGGACTACAATGCCCATCTGTACAAGAAGGCAGCTGAGAAGATTTTAGAAGGTCAGTTTGCCATCAATCCATACACAGAAAACGGCAGAAGTATTGCTCCATACGTTCAGCAATATCAAGCCATAACAGGTTTTGAAGCCAATTACCACTTGGGACAAGCTCGTTTCCTAGAGAAGTTAGACTTAGCTGACGACAAGCGTCTGGTCGGAGAAAAGCTTAAGCAAGCTTGGTTTGAAAAAATGAGAGAGGAGTTGAATCGATGAAGCCCATTTCCTTTTTAACTGAGGAAGAGATTCAAAAATTGCAAGAAGCAGAAGCGAGTTCGAACAAGGAACAAAAGAAAACAGCTGAGCAAATCGAAGCCATTTATACGGCAGGGCAAAATATCCTAGTTTCAGCGTCTGCTGGTTCAGGGAAGACCTTTGTCATGGCAGAGCGTATTCTGGATCAGTTAGCGCGTGGTGTAGAAATCAGCCAACTCTTTATCTCGACCTTTACTGTCAAGGCTGCTACAGAGCTTAAGGAACGTTTGGAGAAAAAAATCAGCCAACAAATCCAAGAAACCGATGATGTCGATCTCAAACAACACTTGGGACGCCAGTTGGCAGACCTGCCAAACGCTGCCATCGGAACCATGGACTCTTTCACACAAAAATTCCTCGGTAAACATGGCTATCTGATTGATATCGCACCGAATTTCCGTATTCTACAAAATGAAAGTGAACAGTTAGTCCTCAAAAATGAAGTTTTTCATCAGGTTTTTGAAGAACATTACCAAGGTGAGAATAAAGAGAAATTTGGTAGCTTGGTGAAGAACTTTGCTGGGCGTGGCAAGGATGAACGTGGTCTGCGCCAGCAAGTCTACAAAATCTATGATTTCCTTCAATCCACCAGCAGTCCCCAAAAATGGCTGAACGGGTCTTTCCTCAAAGGGTTTGAAAAAGCTGACTTTGCAAATGAAAAAGACAAACAAACTGAGCAAATCAAGCAGGCGCTTTGGGACTTGGAAAGTTTCTTCCGTTATCATCTGGATAACGATGCCAAGGAGTTTCCAAAAGCTGCCTATTTAGAAAATGTGCAGCTGGTTCTGGATGAAATTGGCTCCTTAAATCAAGAGTCCGATAGCCAGGCTTATCAAGCAGTGCTTGCGCGTGTTGTCGCCATCTCGAAGGAGAAAAATGGTCGAGCTCTGGCTAACTCCAGTCGTAAGGCCGATTTAAAACCACTAGCTGATGCCTATAACGATGAGAGAAAGACCCAGTTTGCTAAACTAGGACAACTGTCAGATCAGATAACCATTCTCGACTATCAAGAGCGTTATCATAAAGATACCTGGGATCTAGCTAAAATCTTCCAAACCTTTATGAGTGATTTTGTGGAGGCTTATCGTGAACGTAAACGCCAAGAAAATGCCTTTGAATTTGCTGATATCAGTCATTACACCATTGAGATTTTAGAGAATTTTCCGCAAGTCCGCGAGGCTTATCAGGAACGATTCCACGAAGTCATGGTCGATGAGTATCAGGATACCAATCACATTCAAGAACGAATGCTGGAATTGCTGTCGAATGGTCACAATCGCTTTATGGTGGGAGATATCAAGCAGTCCATCTACCGTTTCCGTCAGGCAGATCCTCAGATTTTCAATGAAAAATTCCAACGCTATGCGCAAAATCCTAAAGAAGGCAAGTTGATTCTCCTCAAGGAAAATTTCCGAAGCAGTTCAGAAGTGCTGTCTGCAACCAATGATGTTTTTGCACGCCTTATGGACCAAGAGGTCGGCGAAATCAACTATGATAGCATGCACCAGCTTGTTTTTGCCAATACCAAACTGACTCCTAATCCAGACAACAAGGCAGAATTTCTCTTATTCGACAAGGACGATAGTGGGCAAGAGGAGGAAGAGAGCCAAGCAGAAACGAAACTCACTGGTGAAATGCGCTTAGTCATCAAGGAAATCCTGAAGCTCCATCAAGAGAATGGTGTAGCCTTTACGGAAATTGCCCTTTTGACTTCCAGTCGCAGTCGTAATGACCAGATTCTACTTGCCCTGTCTGACTATGGGATTCCTGTTAAAACAGATGGCGAGCAAAATAACTACCTCCAATCCCTGGAAGTGCAAGTTATGCTGGATACGCTTCGTGTCATTCACAATCCCCTGCAAGACTATGCCTTGGTAGCTCTGATGAAGTCTCCTATGTTTGGTTTTGATGAGGACGAGTTGGCACGCTTGTCCCTTCAGAAAGTAGAAGACAAGGTCCAAGAAAATCTCTATGAGAAACTGGTCAATGCTCAAAAACTGGTAACAAATCAGAAAGAGTTAATTCATACAGCTCTAGCTGAAAAACTAAATCAATTCATGGATATTTTGGATTCTTGGCGCCTGTATGCCAAAACCCACTCTCTCTATGACTTGATTTGGAAGATTTACAACGACCGTTTTTATTTTGACTATGTTGGAGCCCTGCCAAACGGTCCAGCTAGACAGGCCAATCTCTATGCCCTAGCTCTGCGAGCTGACCAGTTTGAAAAGAGTAATTTCAAGGGCTTGTCTCGTTTTATCCGTATGATTGACCAAGTCCTAGAAGCCCAGCATGACCTCGCAAGCGTAGCCGTCGCACCGCCTAAAGATGCCGTGGAACTTATGACCATTCACAAGAGCAAAGGATTGGAGTTTCCTTATGTCTTTATCCTCAATATGGATCAGGGCTTCAACAAGCAAGACTCAATGTCAGACGTCATTCTCAGCCGTCAAAATGGGCTTGGTGTCAAATACATTGCCAAGGTAGAAACAGGAGCAGTGGAAGCACACTATCCCAAAACCATCAAACTCTCCATTCCTAGCCTAACCTATACGCAGAATGAGAAAGAACTGCAACTGGCTAGCTATTCAGAGCAGATGCGTCTGCTGTATGTTGCCATGACGAGGGCTGAGAAAAAGCTTTATCTTGTCGGTAAGGGCTCTCGTGAAAAGCTAGGAGCCAAGGAATACCCAGCAGCAAACAACGGGAAATTAGATAGCAATACCAGACTGCAAGCAAGAAATTTCCAAGATTGGATCTGGGCGATCAGTAAAGTATTTGCCAAGGACAATCTCAACTTTAGCTATCGTTTTCTTGGTGAAGACCAGTTGACTAGAGAAGCTATTGGTCAGTTGGAAAACAAGAGTCCTCTACAAGATAGCTCTCAAGCAAGCAACCGTCAGTCTGAAACCATCAAAGAGGCTTTGGAAATGCTGAAAGAGGTGGAAGTTTATAATACTCTTCACCGCGCAGCCATTGAACTGCCAAGTGTTCAAACCCCAAGCCAAATCAAGAAATTCTACGAACCTGTTATGGATATGGAAGGTGTTGAGATTGCAGCTCAAAGTCAGTCAGTAGACAAGAAAATCAGCTTTGATTTACCAGATTTTTCTACTAAAGAAAAGGTAACAGGAGCTGAGATTGGTAGTGCCACTCACGAACTCATGCAGAGAATTGACCTCAGTCAACAACAAACACTTGCTAGCCTGACAGAAACTCTCAAACAAGTTCAAACTGGTCCAGCTGTTAGGGAAAAGATCAATCTTTCTAAAATTCTCTCCTTCTTTGAAACACCACTTGGTCAGGAGATTCTCGCTAATACCGACCATCTCTACCGCGAGCAACCTTTCTCCATGCTCAAAAAAGATCAAAAGAGTCAGGAAGACTTCGTTGTTCGTGGGATCTTGGACGGCTATCTGCTTTATAAGGATCGTATCGTTCTTTTCGACTACAAGACAGACCGTTACGATGAACCAAGTCAACTCATAGACCGCTATCGTGGTCAGTTAGCCTTATATGGAGAGGCTTTATCTAGAGCCTATTCGATTGAAAACATTGAAAAATACTTGATTTTACTCGGTAAAGACGAGGTTCAAGTTGTAAACCTATAATTTATACTCTTCGAAAATCTCTTCAAACCACGTCAGCTTCACCTTGCCGTAGATATGCTCACTGACTTCGTCAGTTCTATCTACAACCTCAAAACTGTGTTTTGAGCAACCTGCGGCTAGATTCCTAGTTTGCTCTTTGATTTTCATTGAGTATTAGAAAGGAGACCTCATGTCACTTCCAGTTAGAAAATCTCTGCACGATGCGGTTTTACAGGCTTCAAAAGCCGATACTTGGGATCAAGCTACCAAGGAATGGAATGAAGTTTCCTTGATTTTTAATGGCATTGGTCGTAGTAACTGTGTCTGCGGGAATGCCATAAAATACGCCTACGAACTCTTTAACGGAGTTACAGGCCAACGTCTCTTTCCTATAGGAAGCGACTGTGTTCGCCATTTTCATCGACTGACTTTAGACCAGCAACTCGAAGAGGAAGAAAAACTGCTCAGAAAAGTTGAAAATCTAACCAGAAAGGCTCAGAAAAAGGGAAAAATCAAGGTCACTAAAAGCGATTTTGACGAACGACTTCTAAAATGGTTTTGGGAAAAAGGTGTTTTCAAAGCCAATCGTGGCAATCAATTCGTGCCTGAGAGAGACTATCAGCTCTTCCTGGAGGTCTTTCAAGGCGGAAGTTGGACCAAGGCAGAGCCAAAGAAGAAGGCTCGTATGGAAGAAGTGCTGGAAAAGTGTATCAAACCTTTTCTACTTGGTAAGACCGATGACCAACTCTACCTTGTCAAACTAGGCAAGGAGAAAATTGACTACGAGCAGCATTTACGAATTCAAGCAGAGAAAGAACGCAAGAAGAGAGATAAAATCGCCAAGCAATACGCTGACAACCTCATTCTTGCTATGGGGCCTGCAGAACGAGCCTATCAAGATTACTTCGGCTTTACAGAAACCTTGACCCAAGAAGAACGGAAATGGGAAAAAATGCTCTTTGGTAAGAATAGAGATGAACGGGCTGTCAAGGCTAAACAAAACCAAAAGGAGCTGGAAAAGGATCAGCGAATTGCAAATCAAGATCCTATTGAACGAAAGGAGAAGCAGACTTGGCTTCTTAATTCCTATTTTCGGGATTTGCTTGATGAAAAAGCTAGATTTTCTCGACTCTTATTAGAATATCGAAAAAGTGGAGAAGTACCCTTTTCAGATGATTACTTATCTGAGCATCTTATTGACTTTTTCTACAAGATGAAAGCCTTTGAGTTTGAAATTGCACCAGAACAAGTCCGCGATTTTCTAAAAGAATGCCTTCAGGCAGAACATTTATCATCAGCACAAGGAAGCTGGATTAAAGGGATTTTGACAAACTGCCTTCACCCGTTTTTAGATAGATTGCTCATATAAAAAAATCCTACCTTGTCTATGCACGGTAGGATTTAAGTATCACCAAATATGTACTGGTAAAGTTGGACGACTTTCTGAAAACACTGTGTGTCCATTCTTGTTATTTTTTGAGCATTACGCATCCGAAAATCGAAGGTATACAGTTGAAATGGATTGACAGCGCCATCTACCTTATCTGACGAAACAGGAACGAGCAAGCCTTTTTCTGCCAAACGACGTTGGCCGTGAGTGATAGGACAGACAGCAACAAAACCAGTTTGCAAGGCATATTCTCTCCTAGAAACAACCAAGGCAGGTCGTCTTTTCTGAATTTCTCGACCAACTGATGGATCAAAGTCCAGCCAAATGATATCCTGCTTTTCAGGAATATACTCAGATTTCGCTATCAAGTAACCTTACCCCTTCAAAATCATTTGTCATTCTTAAATCAGTAATCCCATCAAAAGGATCTTTTAGTTTTGGAGCTAAGACAATGACACCGTCAATCCCTTTGTAGACAACCATTTCTTGACCTTCTGTCATACCCAAATTTTTAGGAATGGTCACAGTGAGCGAATTCCCCACCTTACGAGTCTTTACTGTATTCATCGCTCTACCTCCACAAAATTGTATACACCAAGTATATACCTGTTAGCAAAAAAAGTCAAGTAAATCCTTACTGTCATCAAGGATATTTCGCACGATTACTATTTATCATTTGTTGTGGTCAAAGCCTGTGCAAAAGTTCCTAATTTATGATAGAATAGATGGTGAGAAAGAAAACGTTTTTACTGCGTTTTTCAGTCGGAAAGGGAAATTTATGACTACAATTCAATGGTTTCCGGGACACATGTCTAAGGCTCGGCGACAAGTTCAGGAGAATCTAAAATTTGTTGATTTTGTAACGATTTTGGTGGATGCTCGGCTGCCTTTATCTAGTCAAAATCCTATGTTAAACAAGATTGTGGGTGATAAACCAAAACTCTTGATTTTGAACAAGGCAGATCTGGCTGATCCAGCGATGACAAAAGAATGGCGTCAGTACTTTGAATCACAAGGGATTCAAACACTGGCCATCAATTCCAAAGAGCAAGTTACTGTGAAAGTTGTGACAGATGCTGCTAAAAAGCTCATGGCTGATAAGATTGCACGCCAGAAAGAACGCGGTATCCAGATCGAAACCTTGCGGACCATGATTATCGGAATTCCAAATGCCGGCAAGTCAACTCTTATGAATCGTTTGGCTGGGAAAAAGATTGCAGTTGTCGGCAATAAACCAGGTGTTACCAAGGGGCAACAGTGGCTCAAAACCAATAAAGACCTTGAAATCCTAGACACGCCAGGGATTCTCTGGCCTAAGTTCGAAGATGAAACTGTCGCTCTAAAACTAGCCTTGACTGGAGCTATCAAAGATCAGTTGCTTCCTATGGATGAGGTGACCATTTTTGGTCTCAATTATTTCAAAAAACATTATCCAGAAAAGCTAGCTGAACGCTTCAAACAAATGAAAATTGAAGAAGAAGCACCTGTTATCATCATGGATATGACACGTGCTCTCGGTTTCCGAGATGATTACGACCGCTTTTACAGTCTCTTCGTGAAGGAAGTCCGTGACGGAAAACTCGGTAACTATACCTTAGATACATTGGACGACATCGATGACGACGATTAAAGAAATCAAAGAACTTCTTGCTGCAATCAAGGATTTAGAAAGCCCTATTTTTTTAGAACTCGAAAAAGATACTCGTTCTGGAGTTCAAAAGGAAATCTGCAAGCGAAAAAAAGCTATTCAGGCAGAACTGGATGAAAACCTTCGTTTGGAATCCATGCTTTCCTATGAAAAAGAACTTTATAAGCAAGGAGTGATCTTAATAGCAGGTGTTGACGAGGTCGGCCGTGGTCCTCTGGCTGGTCCTGTGGTCGCTGCAGCCGTTATTTTGCCGAAAAATTGTAAGATTAGAGGCCTCAACGATAGTAAGAAGATCCCTAAAAAGAAACATCTGGAAATTTATCATGCTGTTCAAGACCAAGCCTTGGCAATCGGGATTGGTATCATGGATAATCAAGTCATCGACCAAGTCAATATCTATGAAGCGACCAAACTGGCCATGAAGGAAGCAATCTCCCAGCTCAGTCCGCAGCCTAAGCACCTCTTGATAGATGCCATGAAACTGGAGTTACCAATTTCACAAACCTCCATTATCAAAGGAGATGCTAACTCCCTCTCCATCGCAGCTGCATCTATAGTGGCCAAGGTGACACGGGATAATATTATGAAGGACTATGATAATCAATACCCCGGCTATGACTTCACGGCTAATGCAGGATATGGAACAGCTAAACATCTAGAAGGGCTCGAGAAACTAGGAGTTACCCCAATTCACCGGACCAGTTTTGAACCAGTCAAAACACTGGTTTCAATTAAGAAAGATAAGTAAGAGGAAATGATTATGGAGGAACAGTCAGAAATACTCCGCTCCAAGAAGGAATTTGCCTTTGCCTCAAGCACCATATTATCCCAAGTTGGGCGAGGGGTCATTGTCGGTCTCGTTGTCGGACTAATCGTCGGATCCTTTCGGTTTTCAATCGAAAAAGGCTTCCACCTGATACAAGGACTCTATCAAGATCAAGCGCACCTAGTGCGCAATCTTTTTATCATTGGTCTATTTTATTTAATTGTTAGCTGGCTCAGTGCGAAATTAACTCGGTCAGAAAAAGATATCAAGGGTTCAGGAATTCCTCAAGTCGAAGCCGAACTAAAAGGTCTCATGACTCTCAACTGGTGGGGCATTCTCTGGAAAAAATATATTTTAGGTATTCTTGCAATTGCCAGTGGACTTATGTTAGGACGAGAAGGGCCAAGTATTCAACTTGGAGCAGTTGGTGGAAAAGGTATTGCCAAGTGGCTCAAATCCAGTCCTGTTGAGGAACGCTCCTTGATTGCCAGTGGTGCTGCAGCAGGGCTAGCAGCTGCCTTTAATGCACCGATTGCAGGTCTTCTCTTTGTTATAGAAGAAGTTTACCACCATTTTTCCCGCTTTTTCTGGGTCTCAACTCTAGCAGCCAGTCTCGTAGCAAACTTTGTTTCTTTGCTCATATTTGGCCTAACACCCGTACTGGATATGCCAGACAACATTCCTCTCATGACCCTAGACCAGTATTGGATTTACCTCCTTATGGGAGTTTTTCTCGGGCTTTCTGGTTTTCTCTATGAGAAAGCTGTACTCAATGTTGGTCGAATTTATGACTGGATTGGTCAAAAAATCCATTTGGATAGAGCTTATTATCCAATCCTAGCCTTTATCCTTATCATACCAGTCGGGATTTTCTTGCCACAAATTCTCGGTGGTGGAAATCAGGTCGTTCTTTCTTTGACTGAGCAAAATTTTAGTTTTCAAGTTCTATTAGCTTACTTTTTGATTCGCTTTGTTTGGAGCATGATTAGCTATGGAAGTGGTCTCCCAGGAGGAATTTTCCTACCCATTTTGGCGCTTGGTTCCTTACTAGGTGCCCTAGTCGGTGTCATTTGTGTCAATCTTGGGCTTGTCAGTCAAGAGCAATTTCCTATATTTGTCATTTTAGGAATGAGTGGCTACTTTGGGGCAATTTCCAAGGCTCCCTTAACCGCTATGATACTTGTTACTGAGATGGTAGGGGACATTCGAAACCTCATGCCACTTGGCTTAGTGACCTTGGTTGCTTACATCGTCATGGATCTACTCAAGGGTGCTCCAGTCTATGAGGCCATGCTAGAAAAAATGCTGCCAGAAGAAGCGACAGATGAAGGAGAAGTCACCCTCATTGAAATCCCTGTATCAGATAAAATAGCAGGAAAACAGGTTCACGAGCTCAACTTGCCACATAACGTACTCATCACCACCCAAGTACATAATGGCAAAAGCCAAACAGTTAACGGCTCAACTAGAATGTATCTGGGTGATATGATTCACCTGGTGATTCCAAAAAGTGAAATTGGAGAAGTCAAAGATTTGTTGTTGTAGGGTTGATTTGCATAATTTATATTATGTAAAGATTTTGATTAAACACATTAGAAAGCCGATTCTCAGTAATGAGATCGGTTATTTTTTGCAGATAAGATATTTCACATACAAATAATTGAACTTTGGTAAAAATAAGACTACAATTAAGTTAGAAATGATAAACCATAAAGCTAGAAAGGAGTTTACTGTATCGAATCTGTACAGTAAGATTAAAATTATGAAAAAGAAAACAATAGCAATTATACAATGTATTTTGTATCTCATAGCTCCGTATATAGCTCTTCAGTTATGTAGAATGAACAGAAGTTTCGTTACTGATAATCTCTTTTTTATTTTCCTTATTCTGCTGACTATTTCATTCTGGTTTAGTATTTGGAAACTAGAAAAAGCACTAGATAATGATTCACAATAGAAAAAAGATTTAGTTCTGTATTTCATCGATCTAAGTCTTTTTTAAAAAGCTCTACAACATCTTTCCGAAAAACTATAATTTTCTTGAAAAATATATAAGTCTATGCTATACTACTAGTAGACTGATTTACGGAGAAAATACATGAAACGAGAGATTTTGCTGGAACGAATCGACAAACTAAAACAAATCATGCCCTGGTATGTTCTGGAATACTACCAATCTAAGCTTGCTGTTCCCTACAGTTTTACAACCTTGTACGAATACCTTAAGGAATACGATCGATTTTTCAGTTGGGTTTTGGAGTCTGGAATTTCAAATGCTGATAAAATATCTGATATTCCTTTATCTGTCTTGGAAAATCTGTCTAAGAAAGACATGGAATCCTTTATCCTATATCTGCGTGAACGTCCTTTGCTGAATGCCAATACAACCAAGCAAGGTGTTTCTCAAACGACCATCAATCGGACCTTGTCAGCATTGTCCAGTCTTTACAAGTATCTAACTGAGGAAGTTGAAAACGACCAAGGAGAGCCCTATTTCTATCGAAATGTAATGAAGAAAGTTTCAACCAAGAAAAAGAAAGAAACACTTGCTGCTAGAGCTGAAAACATCAAGCAAAAACTCTTTCTGGGTGATGAAACAGAAGGGTTTCTGACTTATATCGACCAAGAGTACCCACAACAGCTCTCAAATCGCGCGCTCTCCTCATTCAATAAAAATAAGGAACGTGATTTGGCCATTATAGCCCTTCTCTTGGCGTCTGGTGTCCGCCTATCTGAAGCTGTTAATCTGGATCTAAGAGACCTTAATCTAAAAATGATGGTTATTGATGTCACTCGAAAAGGGGGCAAACGTGACTCGGTCAATGTCGCGGCCTTTGCAAAACCTTATCTAGAAAATTATCTAGCTATTCGAAATCAACGCTATAAAACGGAAAAGACGGATACGGCCCTCTTTTTGACACTCTATAGAGGTGTTCCCAATCGTATCGATGCTTCCAGCGTTGAGAAAATGGTTGCTAAGTACTCTGAGGACTTCAAAGTCCGTGTAACCCCCCATAAACTGCGCCATACCCTAGCAACTAGGCTCTATGATGCAACTAAATCGCAAGTCTTGGTCAGCCACCAGCTAGGACACGCCAGTACACAAGTCACTGACCTCTATACCCATATCGTCAATGATGAACAAAAGAATGCTTTAGACAGTTTATGAGTATTACATATTATAAATTATGTAAAATAGAACTCGTAAAAAGAAGCTGGTCATACAACCAACTTCTTTTATTTTTACCCCACTACCGCTTCAGCGATTTCTTCACGGCTGATACCAGCAAAGTAGCGTGTGATGTCAATAGTTTCTAGTGCCTTAAGAACATCTTCGCGTTCATATTTTACGCCACGAAGGACATCTTCTACAGCTGCAACGTCCTCGATACCAAAGAAGTCACCGTAAATCTTGATATCTTGGATTTTTGATTCAATGACGTTGGCAAAAACTTCAACCTTACCACTGGTGAATTTTGTTCCACGACGAACGTTAAATTCAGGTGATTTACCGTAGTTCCAGTCCCAAGTTCCAAACTTAGTATCCTTGATGCGATTGATTTCAGCCAATTCTTCCTCAGAAAAAACGTATTCAGTCATCTCTGGGTACTCTTTTTTCATGTATTCCAGTAGCAAATCACGGAATTCTTCAACTGTGATTTTTTCTGGTAATTCATTGATAATATTGGTTACACGAGCACGGACGGATTTCACACCTTTCGATTCAAATTTATCTTTTGAAACCTTGAGGGCGTTAGCAAGGACTGATAAATCAACGTCAAATAACAAGCAACCGTGGTGCATGATACGCCCATTGATATAGGCTTGGGCATTGCCACAGAATTTCTTACCTTCAATCTCAAGGTCATTACGGCCTGTGAATTCAGCTTTAACACCGAGTTGAGCCAAGGTATTGATAACTGGAGTTGAGAAGCTCTTGAAGTCAAAGGCCTTGTTTTCATCTTCTTTTGAAATGATGGTGTAGTTGAGGTTGTTTAAATCGTGATAAACAGCTCCACCACCACTGATACGGCGGACTACCTCAATACCATTTTCGCGAACATAATCACGGTTGATTTCTTCGATAGTATTCTGGTGACGACCAACAATGATAGAAGGTTTGTTAATCCAAAGAAGGAAGATTTGATCCTCATCTAGTAAGTGTTTAAAGGCATATTCTTCCAAGGCGATATTAAAAGCAGTGTCGTTTGAATGATTGATAATGTATTTCATAGTATTTCCAAAAATTTAGTTTTTAAATTCTGTTCATAGCAATCCAATTTTCTAAAGTGGTAAAAAGAAATGTAACGTGTTATCGTTACATTTCTCGGAAAAATTGAGACAAGAGGCTCAATTTTTAGGCATGGAACTCTTCTAATAGAGGTCGCTGCCGTCCGTACTACTTTAAGAAAATTTAGTTGAAAAACTTATTTATTTTTTCTTAGGTGAATGGATGGCCATTCCTAAAACATCCGCAAATGCTTCGTACATCACTTCAGAGTAGGTTGGGTGTCCGTGGATGGTCTTCAGCATTTCCTCAACAGTGATTTCCATTTCGATAATGCTTGACGCTTCGTTGATCAATTCTGCGGCTGCAGGACCAATGATGTGCACACCAAGGATTTCCCCGTATTTCTTATCAGCGATAACTTTTACGAAACCTTGAGCAGCATCTGATGCAATAGCACGTCCGTTTGCAGCAAAGTTGAATTTACCGATAGCTACATCGTATTTCTCACGTGCTTGTTCTTCAGTTAGACCTACTGCTGCTACTTCAGGAAGAGTATAGATGGCTGCAGGAGTCAAGTTCAATTTAGCAACAGCATGGTTTCCTTTGAGGGCATTTTCAGCGGCAACTTCACCCATGCGGAAGGCTGCGTGCGCCAACATCTTAGTACCGTTGATGTCACCTGGTGCGTAGATACCTGGAACAGAAGTTTCCATGTATTCGTTGACCTTGATACGTCCACGATCCAATTCAAACTCAACATCGCCAATTCCTTCAAGGTCTGGCACACGACCGATTGAAAGAAGGGCTTTGCTTGCGATGATATCGTCTTTTCCTTCAACCTTGATACGAAGTTGACCATTTTCTTCGATGATTTCTTGGAGTTTAGTGTCGGTTAAGATGGTCATACCTTTGCGCTCAAGGATCAAACGAAGATTCTTAGAAACTTCCGCATCCATAGCTGGCACGATACGGTCCATCATTTCGATAACAGTTACTTTTGAACCAAATGTCATGAATGCTTGGCCGAGTTCGATACCGACAACCCCACCACCGATGATTACGAGGCTTTCTGGAACTTCGTTCATTTCAAGAATATCATCGCTGGTCATCGCAAGTGGAGATTCCATACCAGGGACGTTAATCTTGCTGACTTTTGAACCACCAGCAAGGATAATTTTCTTGGTTTCAAGCAATTCAGAACCATTTACCAAGACATTCTTATTTTTAGTGATAGTACCAACACCCTTATGAACAGTAACTCCGTAACTACGCAGAAGACCTGCAACACCACCTACCAAAGTATTGACAACTTTAGATTTAGTTTCCAAAAGTTTATCCATATCTACAGTGAAGTTTGGATTTTCGATGACGATACCACGGTTTGCTGCATGACCGATGTTTTCGATGATTTCAGCGTTGTGAAGGTAAGTTTTTGTTGGGATACAGCCGCGGTTCAAGCAAGTTCCACCGAGTTCAGATTTCTCAACAAGGGCGACCTTACCACCTAATTGAGCCGCTTTAATAGCCGCTACATAACCAGCAGGTCCTCCACCAATCACAACGATATCAAAGGCATCATCGCTCTTACCGTCGTCGTTTGAGGCACTAGCTGCAGGTGTAGTTTTTGATTCTGGCGCAGCCGCTCCAGCTGTTGGAATATTTTCCCCTTCTTCACCAAGGTAACCGATAACTTCCGTTACAGGGACAGTTTCACCATCTCCTTTGAGGATGGCAATCAAGTATCCATCTTCTTCGGCTTCCAATTCCATGCTGACTTTGTCAGTCATGATTTCCAAAAGGATTTCTCCTTCTTTTACAAATTCTCCGACTTTTTTATTCCATTGGACGATTTGTCCTTCTGTCATATCCACGCCGGCTTTTGGCATAATTACTTCTAAGGCCATGTCTTACTTCCTTTATCTAAATCTCTAAAATACAATAGCTGACTTAAACCAACATTGAGATTGGATTCTCAATCAAGGCTTTCAAGTCTTTCATAAACTTAGCACCAGCCATACCATCTACGACACGGTGGTCAATGGTTAATCCTAAACTCATGATTGGTCGGATAACAATCTCACCATTGACAACTACAGGTTTCTCAACTGTTGAGCTAACCCCGAGGATAGCTGAGTTTGGTTGGTTAATAATAGGGCCAAAGGACTGAACACCAAACATTCCCAAGTTACTAATTGTGAAGGTTGAGTTTTGTAACTCACTTGGAACCAACTTACCATCCAGAGTACGACCAATCACGTCTTTAAATGCAACGACCAACTCTGACAAGCTCATCTTCTCAGCATTGTAAACAACTGGTGTCATTAGACCGTTATCCATACCAACCGCCATCGCAAGGTTGACATAGTTATGAGTGATGATGGTCTTGCCGTCTTCTGTCAATGAAGCGTTGATGTACGGGTGTTTCATCAATGTTTTCACAACAGCGAGTGAAAGAAGGTCTGTTACAGTAGTCTTCTTACCAGTCGCTTCCATAATCGGATCAAGAACCTTCTTACGAAGGGCCAGCATTTCTGACATATCGACATCATAGTTGAGTGTGAAGGTTGGCGCAGTTAGGTAGGATTCAATCATACGTTGGGCGATAACCTTACGCATTGGTGTCATTGGAATACGCTCAATCTCACCATAAGGAGTGATAGTGTCTGGAACTTCTTCCACTTTTTCAATCTGAGCAGGAGACTTGATAGTATCGTTTTCGATATTTTCAGGAAGCAAGGCCAAAACGTCCTTCTTCATGATCTTACCACGATGACCCGTTCCTTGGATTTCCTGCCAAGCAATATTATGTTCGAGGGCAATTCGTTTTGCAAGTGGCGAAATGCGAACCACGTTTGTGTCTTTATAAGTTTCCACGTCTTCTTTGTGGACACGACCGTTTGCACCTGAGCCAGAAACGTCGTAGAGGTTGATCCCTAGATCATCCGCTAACTTTCTAGCCGCAGGAGTCGCTCTTAGCTTGTCATCAGCCATGACCTCTCCAATTCTATTTATGATATAAAGGGCGTCAAAAGCGACTGAAAAATAGGAAATCGACGCTGGCTTCGATGAAGCCAAGGAGATTTATCTTTTTTCCGAGCTTTTAGCCCGTGTTCAACTCTACAAGTAACTTGGACACGGAACGTATCTCAAGTTACTACGGTTGCCGCTATCTGGCGACCAACCTAGTAGACTTACTAAGTTTTTTGTCGAATATTATCGATTCGTCAAAAAACTGTCACAACTTTACATACAACTTGGATACAAAACATATCTTAAGTTACTAAAGTTAAAAACCTTTGGATTTTTACATAATTTAATTTATGCAATATTATTCTTTGTTATAAGTCTTACGGATTGCATCTTTGATGCTTTCAACTGTTGGAATCATTGCATTTTCTAGATTTTGTGCGTAAGGCATTGGCACATCTTCTCCGGCGCAACGGCGGATTGGTGCGTCTAGATAATCAAATGCTTCTGATTCTGAAATAATAGCTGAAATCTCTCCGATATAGCCACTTGTTTTGTGGGCATCGTTGACAAGCACCACCTTACCAGTCTTCTTCACTGAGTTAATGATGATATCTTTATCAAGTGGAACTAGGGTACGTGGGTCCACAATTTCAACTGAAATTCCCTCTTCTGCTAATTCTTCAGCTGCTTGAACCACACGGCGAAGCATTTTTCCATAAGTAACAACTGTTACATCTGTACCTTCACGTTTGATTTCGCCAACTCCAAGTGGGATTGTATAGTCTGGATCAACTGGCACTTCTCCTTTTTGGTTAAATTCTGACTTGTACTCAAGAATGATAACAGGGTTATTATCACGGATAGAAGACTTGAGAAGTCCTTTCATGTCCGCAGGTGTACCTGGCGCTACAACCTTAAGTCCAGGAATGTGAGTAAACCAAGATTCTAGAGATTGCGAGTGCTGGGCCGCAGAACCAACTCCGTTACCAGCTGCACATCGGACAGTCATTGGAACCTGACCTTTCCCACCAAACATATAACGTGTTTTAGCGGCTTGGTTGACAATATTGTCCATGGCAATAACTGAGAAATCCATAAAAGTCATATCGACAATTGGACGTAGTCCTGTCATGGCTGCTCCTGCTGCTGCTCCAGATATGGCAGCTTCAGAAATTGGACAGTCACGAACACGTTCTGGACCAAATTCTTCAAGCATTCCAACAGATGTTCCGAAGTCTCCTCCGAAGACACCGACATCTTCTCCCATCAAGAACACATTTTTATCGCGACGCATTTCCTCAGACATAGCAAGGATAATGGTGTCACGGAAGGACATTGTTTTTGTTTCCATTTTATCTCTTTCTCCTTAGTCTGCGTAAATATCTTCAAATGCTGATTCAAGCGGTGGGAATGGGCTTTCTTCTGCAAATTTAACAGAAGCTTCTACTGCTTCCTTTACTTGCGCTTGGATTTCTTCCAATTCTTCAGCATTTGCAATGTTATTTTCAACAAGGTACTTGCGAAGGTTTTCGATTGGATCTTTTTGTTTCCACAATTCCACTTCTTCACGGGTACGATATTTACCAGGGTCAGATGATGAGTGACCAAGCCAGCGATATGTTACACTTTCAATCAAGACTGGGCCATTGCCTCCACGAACATGGTCTACAGCCTTCTTAAATCCTTCATAGACGTCGATGACATTGTTTCCATCTTCGATAAACATTCCAGGAATTCCGTATGCAGCGCTACGTTGATGGATATGCTCTACATTGGTCATTTTCTTGATATCTGCAGAGATTCCATAACCGTTGTTAATGCAGTAGAAAATAACAGGAAGTTTCCAAATAGAAGCCATGTTCACTGCTTCGTGGAAAACACCTTCATTAGTCGCACCATCTCCAAAGAAGCAGACGACGATTTTTCCAGTGTTTTGCATTTGCTGACTGAGGGCTGCGCCAACAGCGATTCCCATACCACCACCTACGATACCATTGGCACCGAGGTTCCCAGCATCCAGGTCAGCGATGTGCATAGAACCACCTTTTCCTTTACAGGTTCCAGTGTATTTCCCAAGGATTTCAGCCATCATTCCGTTGAGGTCAATCCCTTTGGCAATAGCTTGCCCGTGACCACGGTGATTTGAGGTAATCAGATCATCTGGATTAAGAGCTAGCATCGCTCCGACGTTAGCAGCTTCCTCTCCGACAGAAAAGTGAGTCATACCGGGAACTTTTCCCTTTTTCACTAACTGAGCGATTTTTAAGTCCATGCGACGGATTTCTTCCATCTTACGGAACATCTCTAGCAAAAGATTTTTATCTAAAGTTGACATAATCTTGCCTTTCTAACTTTGTTCTTTCCTTAACATTTTACCTCTTTTTGAAAACACTGTCAAAGTTTATGACTTACAAAATTTCACAAGACAAAAAAAGAAATCCCTGTTAAAACGGGGATTTCTTTAGTTAGAGTATTTTTTCACAAAGTGCTTTTTCAGGATATTTTCTAAAAATTAGCTCAACCTTTTCATTATGGATTTCAAACGCCATTGATACAAACAACCAGAAACAATCAAGCTGGCAATTAACCCAATCCAGTAGGCATATGCCCCTAAGTCAGTTGCCTGATCTAGTAGATATCCTAGAGGTATCGCTACTCCCCAATATCCGATTAGGCCAAGATAGAAAGGAACGATAGTGTCCTTATACCCTCTTAAAATCCCCTGAAGCGGAGCCGCAAAGGTATCAGCTAACTGGAAAAAGAGACTGTAGGTTAGAAATACAGCAGTTGTTTCAATGAAGTGAGGGTCATTCCCATATAGGCTTGCTACACGATCTCTAAAAATGTAGAGAAAGGACAGGGTAAGGCCTGCAAAAATAAGGGCGGTTACTCTCCCCAGACGAGCATAGTTTTTTGCATCCTCAAAACGTTTAGCCCCCACCTCGTAAGACACAACAATCGCCATAGCAGAGGAAATACTCATGGGAAAAGCGTACATGAGGCTGGAAAAGTTCATAGCTGACTGGTGACTGGCGATGATGAGCGATGAAAACTTAGCCATGATTAGTCCCACCACGGAGAAAATAGCGACTTCAGCAAATACGGTTCCTCCGATTGGTAGACCTAACCGAACACCTTCCTTGATTTTATCTATATTGAGTGGGATACGTTTTTCAAGATGTAGCGCTTTTAACCTTTCCTGTTTGAACAAAACAAGCAGGGAAATACCCAATAAAACCCAATAGGCTAGCGAAGTTCCTAGCCCAGCTCCTGCACCACCAAGCTCTGGAAAACCAAGAGCTCCATAAATCAAGAGATAGTTAAAACCACTATTGAGCGGAAGTAATAGGAGCATCAGATACATAGATAGCTTAGTCAATCCAAGAGAATCCAACAAAGACCGAATAACACTAAAAAGCAACAAGGGAATAATCCCGATAGACAGGTACCAAAGATAGGAAACTGCAACTGCTGCTACTTGAGCTTCTAGTCCGATATGATTTAAGACAGGGGGCGCTAAGAATATTACCATGCCAAGCAAGAGCAAAGACAGTCCGAAAGCTAAATAGATGAATTGGTAAAAGTCAGATGCCACTTCTTCCTTTTTGCCCCGTCCCAGATGATGGCCTATGATGGGAACCATGGCCGAAACAATCCCTGTTAAAAAAGTGAAGAAAGGATTCCATAGACTCGTTGCAGTCGATACACCAGCCAAGTCCATGGTATTGTACTGCCCAGTCATGGTTGTATCAACAAAAGAGGCAGAATAATTGGCAAATTGATAGATCAGGATAGGGAAAAATATCTTAAGAAATAAGACAAACTTGTCTTTAAATTGATGGGTTGGATACATATATGCTCTCTATTCCTATAGTTTATAGAGCAGAGTCCCATCTAGTTTTGGTAGACGATTTGTCCCTTACAGATAGTATATTTGACCTGCCCTTTTAAAGTTTCCCCGATAAATGGAGAATTAGCTGATTTTGAAGCGAAGTTTGGACCAATAGTACGATCAGCCTTGTCATCAAAGATAGTGATGTCCGCTGGACCATTTTCAGCTAAGTAGCCTGCTTCAAAGTTGTAAAGTTTGGCTGGATTGACAGTCATTTTTTCTAGCAATTCCATTAAGCTTAGCTCACCAGCTTCCACCAAATAAGTCAAGCCGAGAGATAGAGAGGTTTCCAAACCGGTCATACCAGATGGCGCTTTGGTGATATCTTCTACATTTTTCTCATCTGCATGGTGAGGCGCGTGGTCTGTCGCAATCACAGTGATGACGCCTGACTTGAGGCCCTTGATAACGGCACGGCGGTCTGACTCCAAACGAAGCGGAGGATTCATTTTGGCATTGCTACCTTGAGTTAAAAGAAGAGTTTCTGTCTTAGAAAAATGTTGTGGTGCCACTTCTGCTGTGACTTGGGCCCCCAAACCTTGAGCAAACTCTACTACTTTGACACTTTCTTCCTTAGATAAATGCTGGATGTGAACATGGGCCTTAGTTGCATAGGCAATCATAACATCACGCGCAATCATAGCGTATTCTGCCACCCCTGTCGCACCACAGATCTTGAAGTGGTCTTTAGCAATGTTTTCGTTAAACCCAAGAATACCGTTCAAGCCGGGATCTTCCTCGTGTAGACAAACAAAGGTACCAAGTTTTTTAGCAGTTTCCAAGGCTTCTTTGAGAACTTTGCTGCTTTCAAGCGGGATACCATCATCAGAGAAACCAACCGCACCAGCTTCTAAAAGCGCCTTAAAGTCAGTCAAGTCTTTACCATTAAAGTTCTTGGTAATAGTTGCAACCGTTTTGACGTTAATCTTTTCCTTGGCAGCAGACTGGAGAACTTCTTGCAAAGTCTCCATGGTTGAGATGGTTGGATTGGTATTAGCCATCATGACAACCGTTGTAAAACCACCTGCAGCAGCTGCTAGGGCACCAGTATGGATATCTTCCTTGTGGGTCTGACCAGGTTCACGGAAATGGACATGAATATCAACTAGTCCAGGCGCAACCACAAGCCCAGTAGCATCAATTAGCTCTGCTCCTTCTTCCTTGATTTCGGGAGCAATCTTGACAATTTTCCCATCTTGCACTAAAACATCACACACTTGATCCAAACCAGACTTGGGATCCATTACACGACCATTTTTGATAAGTAGCATCTGCTTTCTCCTTTATTCATAGAAATCAACTTGGGTATCCAACAATTTATCCCCATCATAAACAAACTTAGCTGAAAAGAAGGGTTTGTCCTCTAAAAGCCACTCAACAAAGGTGTGGTCACCCTCCCAAGTTGTCTTGCCCAAAACTTCATCATAGGGAACCCATTCTAGCGTCCCCTCATTGCAGTCAATCAAGTCACCCTCAAACTCCGTCACCTTAAAAACATAGGTGTACCAGTCTAAATCTGGCGTAAATTCAGGGAAAGTGATAATGCCTTTTAGAACTGGCTTGGCTTTCAGGCCTGTCTCTTCGAGGATTTCACGAGCTGCGCATTCTTGAGGTGTCTCCCCTCGCTCTAACTTACCACCCACACCAATCCATTTGCCTTCATGGACATCATTCGGCTTCTTATTGCGATGGAGCATGAGCAGTTCTTTTCCGTTATCAATGTAGCAAATCGTCGCTAACTGAGGCATATTCTCTCCTTATCTAAGCCAATCGATTGGCACTTGTCCTGTCTCTTTTAAAAATGCATTAGCCTTGGAAAAAGGCTTGGAACCCCAAAATCCTCTGAAAACAGATAAAGGACTGGGATGGGCTGATTCGATAATCAAGTGGTGAGGATTGGTAACCAAGGCCTTCTTCTTGCGTGCATAAGCGCCCCAGAGTACAAAGACTACAGGTCTGTCTAGATTATTGACAACCCGAATCACAGCATCTGTAAAGGGCTCCCATATTAGCCCAGCATGACCATTGGCCTGCCCAGCAGGAACCGTCAAACAAGCATTGAGAAGTAAGACTCCTTGCTCAGCCCAAGCCGTCAAATCATGTGATTTCTTAACCCCGATGTCATCTGCTAATTCTTTCAAGATATTTTGCAAGGATGGCGGAGCTGGGATAGAGTCAGGAACAGAAAAACTCAAGCCCTGAGCTTGACCTGGTCCGTGATAGGGGTCTTGCCCTAGAATCACCACCTTAACTTCTTCAAGCGGTGTAGTCAAGAGAGCCTGAAAAACTTTTTCCTTAGGTGGATAAACAGTTCCCTGAGCATAGACCTGGTTCATAAATTGATTGATTTTCCCAAAATAACCCTCAGGTAATTGCTCCTTAATCAAAGCATGCCAAGATGAGTGTTGCATCGCCAACTCCTTCGTTTTTACTGCTTCTATTATAGCAAAAAGTGGCTATCTAAACCACTTTTTACAGTTTATCCAAACAATCCAGCAAGTCTTGGTAAGAATGGACTTCGTAAGTTGGCTGGGCTTGCGTGTGATTTTCGAGGTGATGAGGGTTGTACCAGATAGTATCTATGCCAGCATTATTGCCACCTTGAATGTCGGCAGTTAAGGAATCTCCAATCATCAGCGTCTTTTCTTTGCTAAATCCTGCAATCTGCTGACCTATTTTTTCATAGAATAGTGCATCAGGCTTTTGCGTTTGCAATTGCTCGGAGATAAAGACTTGGTTGAAATAGGGAGCCAGACCTGATCGACCCAAACGCCCTGTCTGTATAGCAGTAATGCCATTTGTCGCAGCATACAAGTCATAATCACGTTCAATGAGACTGTCCAAAAGTTCATGAGCCCCCGAAAGAGTTTGCCCCTGCTGAGCGAGATAAAATTGGTAACGCTGGGCAAGTAACCTACCGTCTTTTTCCTGTCCAAAATGTGCAAATAAACGAGAAAAGCGCGTGTTAATCAGTTCTTTTTTACTGATTTTCTTTTGCTCCAGGTCCTTCCAGAGAGCCTTGTTCATAGGAACATAATAGTCTTTATAGGCTTGAATGTCCGCAACTCCTTCTTCCTTTAGAAGTTGCGTCAAAGCCACATCCTCAGCAGCATCAAAATCAAGCAAGGTGTGGTCGAGGTCGAAGAGTAGAAATTTGTAGGGCATTGAGTTTCCTTTCTAAGGGGAGGCAAGGGTCAAGTCAAAAGGGGGGACAATTTATGTAGATACTAGGAATCATTTATTCAATTTCCAATCCGTGTAATCTATGCTGCTATTCACTCCATATTTCACATTAGGAATAAACACATGTATATCTCTTAAGTGATTTACATTATTAGAGATAGCTTGAAGAAGAATTCCTCGCGGCACATTTTCTAATTCATTATTGTAAATTGCCTCTATTTGATAATAAACTCTAAAATCTGTTTCAGATAACTTTAAAGCTTTGGTAATACAATTTTTTATAAGCTGTTCATAAACTCGTTGAGAATTTCCATAGTCTGTGTCTAATTTAAAACCATTACCGTTAGCCCAAGGCGTTAGAGGTACTACATTATTGAGATTTGTTTTTCGTGAATTAAATTCTGTTTCAGGCAAGTTACCTATCAACATATATGCTAGTAAATGACCAGTATGAAATATTGAACCCTTGAATTGACTTTTTCCTTTTGAAGTATTTTTTGCAATCGTTTTGTGTGAAAGTAATGCTTGTCCAATAGTGAATCTGGACGATTTCTCTATATTTCGAGCAAATTCATCTAGGTTTGGCAGTTTTTCAAAGATTTTTGTATCAAAATTTACAAAATTAGGTAAATCAAAACTTCCATAACCATTATAAAATTTTTTTAATTTTTCTATATCATCAATTTCTAATTGTTCCAATACAGATTCTGTGATACTATATACTGCCTGATGAAGGTGAGGGTAACCCATATTTCTACTCCTATTAAAAACAAACTAACAACCTTATTATAACATATAGGTAGATAAAACTTCGAAACTAATTAAATTTTACTTTTATGAATTTATCCCAACACTTTTGTTCTACCCTAATTTTTTTTGATGGAATTAGACTATCATATAGTGTTTTAACCCCCTCTATTCATCCGTAAACAAAAGAAAAAGTGGGCAAGAAATCATAATTCTATTTCCTGCCCATTTTTGAAAGTAAAGATTGCAGTTTTATTATCGGTGATGACTACTTGCTCTAAAAATGTATGCCATAGTTTTTCATTGAAATCTGTTATGATTTCTTCATACTGTAAATATGTAGTTATCGTCATCTGAATTGATTTAAAGGATTCAAAATTTCCAATACTACACTCCCCTACCCCAACTCCTTGGCTATTTTGCTTTTTTCAAGTTTTCCCTTTGCAATTCGTTTCCATAATACAAGTGGATTCAAGCTATAAGATAGGCGCACGAGGAAATAATTAATCCATTCGATAAGGGCAAAAAGCTGTATCAACGCGGCTAAGATAGCCACTCGAACACTCTGTGTGTTCCAGACAATAAAAGGAAAGCCTGAGATAAGAAAAACAAGGTCTAGTATTCTGAGCCCACCATATATTCTAGGGACATTTACACTTCCGAACCAAGGATTCGACAGTCTTCTAATCAAAATTGCCCAATAGATTGAACCTTGAAGCAATATAAATGTCAGTAAAGACAACGGATAGAGAATAGAGACTAGACTCCTCCAATCACCAAGCCTATTTTTCAAAAGGAAAAAACACAACCAAAAGGATAGAACGGCTTGCAAGCTCTCCCAAACAGAGGGATAGCAACTCTTTTCTAACTTTCTCTTTTTGTATGCTCATCATCTCACCCATCTATCTGTCATCCTATATCAAAAAAAAGCTATTCGAATCATTTCCTAGTCAACATTTTTCAGAATCAAGCTATTCTAAGCGTCTAACAGCTCGACTTCATAAATATCTATGCAATTCTAAACCTAGAATTCCTATAAAATAAATGTTTTAGACCTATTCTAAGTCCATGACAACCTTAAATTTTAATTTTTGAAGGATTCTAAAGCTAGAATAGTTCTAAAATCACGAGAACTAAGCTATTCGAAGCTTAGAAAAACCTTTGGTGAATTTCAATAGCACTTCAACTAGCTATTCTTACAATTTTTCTGATGAGCTTTGAGTTTTTTAATAGCCCAATCATAGTGACTGGAAGTGGCACTCACAAAGTAGGAGCCTAGACTTGTCCCACCCGTCCACTTATAGATACCTTTGGTAAAGAGTTGGTCATTGCTGAAGCCTTCCATCAATTCTAAAATCTCCTTATGCGATTGCTCTAGTAGTCTAGTCGCTTCTTCTAAGGACGTTCTCTGGTGCTTCTTCCAAATAGTGGCATTCATTTCCCCGTAAGTTTTCCAATTATAAGGTTCAGGGAGAAAAGGTCTTTCATGACCCTTTTGATTGGAATGTACCCAGGTCAAAAGTAACTGATGCCATTCATAGAGATGGATCAGGACATCCCGTAGATTTTTATCTCTATTCCAGTGAGCTTCTTTTTTCTTTTGGTCTTTTGAAAAATCAAAAGGAGTCTGTAGCTCATCGTCACTTAACTGAGAAATTAGGAGATTGAGCTTTTCATAGTTTTCCTTAGAGGCTAGCACTAGCTCATCTTTTGTTCTTGGTCTTGGCATAGGCGTTCTCCCTTCATTTTCTAGTAGGTTAAGGTGTTTTCTTACTTCATTATACCATAATTAAAAAGCAGTTCTTCATTTTACGAAAAACCGCTTTTACGAACTATTTTTTATGCTTATTGTCACTACTTTACATATAAATCTCTAAAGCGACCATCCACTTCTGCTATCTGATAGAGCAAGCGAGATAGTTCTTGGTAATCTTCTTTTAAACATGAAAGGTGGGCTTGACCAAATAGAGTAGCCAATTCTTCTTTTAATCTTGCCCCTTCTGAATCATGGTCTTTTAAGAACTTACTGAGATAGAGATTTCGAACAGCAGCAAGTTTAAAGCTGAAATACTGATGCAATTGTTTTTGCTCGATATTTAAGCCGTTTTCAGCAACTGCTTTTGCATAGCATTCCAAAATACCGTTTTTGCCATTCAGATATCGGTTCTTCATAATCCTTGCTGTTTCCTGATAGATTTCAGTCTGACTAGGACTCTTGACCTTCTTAAAATTTCCCCACATGGAATAAGCTCCACGCTTATAGTCAATAGCCTCTGCCTTCCATGCTTCTAGTATGTCATTAAAAGCAACCTTCATACAAGCAAAACCAGCTGGATCATGCAAATAGAGGTACTGATTATCAATGTCATACACGGTTACGAAGTGATCCACACCATAAAGGATTGTGTGATTGGGATTGTAAGTCAGATGCCCCATATCAAGAGGTCCCAGAACGACAGGTCCATTGGACAGAAACGTTTCCAACTTTCTTTTAATTTCTTCCAAATCAACTTCTGCTCTATCTTTTAGATAGAAATCCTCATAGTCAAATCCAAGTATTTTTAAAGAATGAGAGATAGAAAGATCTGGCATTCCGTTATCAAAGAATACTAGAGGGTGCTGGTCATCTTTCTTTACGATACTAGCGCCATTTCCCATCACCATAATTGCCTCTAAAAACTCTGCTTTAAAGTCATAACCATAGGCATCCAGTGCCATTGCCAATGAATAACTATAGCAAAGTGACACATCTCCAAAATACATTTGCATATTCTTGCCTCCTTATCTTCTATGGGACTAGTATACCGAGAAAACTATTCTCATGCCCCATAATATCCAAACAAAAAATATGGGTATTTGTGATCTATAGTCATGAACTTCAACAAGAAAACTGGCTGTTTCTCTCAACAACCAGTTTTCAATTTTTAAGCTAATTCTTGACTGTTTTTCTTATGAAAGAAAAGCGAGGCGATAGCCAAAATAGCAAAGGCTAGGCCAACATACCAGTAGGGTTTATCTAAGGTCGTTGAACGACCTGATAGATTGACAATTCCTCGAAAGAGCATTCCAGCTGTTAGGACTGCAACTGCCGAGTTCCATAAGTTTAGGCTGATTCGTCCTAGGTTTGGCATGATTTTCAACAATAATGCTAGAACGATGCCCCCTAGTAGAGGAACTGCAAAGAGATAGTGCATATGAAGCGAGGTCTCCCCAAAACTAAGGGACTCGTAGATACGGCTAAATGCAAAGAAGAAAATAGTGAGAAGACTATAAATAACGAGTGTCTTTTTGAGACGTTTGTTTTTGTTTTTAGTAACCGATGTAGACAATATCACTCACCGCCCTTTCTGATATCTTGCTTCCACCTGTAGTCGGTTTATTGATTACCTGACCGTTAAAGTAGAGAGTTGAGGATCCACCACCATCAAGGTTATAGGCTGTCTTCACTCCGTATGATTTCATCACTTCTGCCATCTGGTAAAGTGATAAGCCTTTGCTTTCAGAGGTACGACCATCCGAAACGACGATGATGTAGTGATTTTCATCGATAATCCCGATAGCTGTACGAGGATTCGATGACATGGCCTGACCGACTTCTGTATTGGTATCAACAGATATTTCTCCATTCTCAACTAGAGACGGACCAAATGCCAGTAGATTGACGACACCGTCCTGAACCAACTGATCAGCTGAAACTTGGTCCTCGTAGATGATTTTAAAGGAGCCGTCCTTGTAAATGGCAAGGTCGCCATTACTAGCTTCTTCACGAACACTGTCCCGATAGACAACTTCATTACGGATAACATAACCAGAACTATTGGCTCCATAGTAGTCACCGTTGACAGCTAGAATAGCATTGTTTTCAGCGGCTGTTACAGAGGTTTTAGCTGTGACGTTGGTTCCATAGGAGTTTTGAGCTAGAGCTGTTTTCAGATAGTCCGATGAACTAAGGGTTATATCAGCTACATAGATCTGCGTTTCATTGACAGTCTTTTCAGTGAGGGTGACACTGATATTTCCATCTGAATAGCTAGTATCCGTCACTTGAGCATTTTTTGCTGCCTGACTTGCTGCTGCGGTGTTAGAGGTTGAGCCGGTATTAGATACAGTGGAAATCGTTTCAGCGAGTACAAAGGTCTTCAACATCGAATAGGTAAAGGAGCTTGTCAGGAGCAAGCCCAAGACCGAGGCGTATAGATAGGGTTTCTTTAAAACTTTCATAATGGGCTACAAGTCCTTTCTTTGAAAATAAAGCGAGTTTGAACTGTCCAAGAGAGAATAAAGAGCATGATTCCGACAAGAATCTTCGCGATCAGCAAATTGACTCCAAGATTAGAATTAAAAAGTCGAATCAGGATGGTGTCTAAGATAAAGAGACCAACTGCTAATCCAAAATAACCTGATCCTGTTTTAAAACTGCTCGCCTTGTTCTTAAAGACCAATTTTTTGTTGGTGGAAAAGTTAAAGATGGAGCTAGTCACACGTGCCAAACTATTTGAGAGAAGAACACGCAAACCAGTCGGAATAAAGCTTAAGCATAGAATAGAGAGAGCGTAGACTACATAATCTACGATAAAACTACTAAAAGACGAGAGCGCAAACTTTAAAATATTTTTATAAATCATCAAGCCATCCCGAATAGGTCGGAAGTGAGAAGCCTCATTGTCGTTGATATAGACCGTTTCAATCGGAACTTCTAAGATTGGGTAGGCTTGGCTTGCTTCAAGGAGCATGTTCATCTCGTATTCATACCGTTGTCCTTCTATCTTAAGCATAAAAGGAATCAGATCCGTTGAAAAGGCACGTAATCCTGTCTGTGTGTCGGATACAGCGACACCCGTTTGCAGTTTAAACAAGATACGAGTCAAGCTATTTCCAAAGCGACTACGCAAGGGAACCTTGCCAGTAAAGGCACGGACACCAAGGACAAGTGTATGAGGATTTTCATTTGATTTGGTCAAACTACGAAAGATGTCCCAGATCCTATGCTGGCCGTCTGCATCTGCTGTAACCACAGTCCCTGGTTTATTGAGAGACTGAATGTACTCAAAGGCTGTTTTCAGAGCTTGCCCTTTTCCTTGATTGACCTGGTGGCGAAGGACCGTCGCAAAATCCTCCGCTCGAGCAAAAATGTCTTGGCATTCTGCCGAACTTCCATCATCAATGACAATGATGTAAAAATTGCTCCTATGGTGAATCTTTTCAACTAATTTGATGAGATTGAAGTCAGGTTCGTAAGCTGGGATAACTAGATAGTTCATATTTACACCTCTTCCTTTGATGATTGGAAAAGTATACAGGTGAATGCTTAAAAATTCCTTATACTTAAATTAAAGTAAAATCAGATTTATTGTTTTTCTTAGAAATCCCCGATTCCAAATAAAGAAAAACTCTGTAAAAGGTATCTTCTACAGAGTTCGATTTGCATCTTTATAAAATGTCGGAAAATGATCTAGTTCTTAATCACTGGTATCCATAGTTCCATTTGATAGTCAGGTGACGACATATCTCCTTCGGTATAGACTTCAAAGTCTGGTGCACCTGAATGACGATATCCTGTTTCAGGGAAAAAGACCTCCAAGACATATTTCCAAGCATTGTGAATGCTAGCTGGTATAGGACCTTTGACTGGGACAATAGCATATTCAGCGGCTGAGATTTCCTTGATAGAAAGGCCTAGGGCTTCTGCTTTCGCTTTATCCGTCACATCATAAGTCGCCATGTAGTTGATGATTTCGCCTTCTTTGACATCCGAGCAGACACCAAAGGATTGGCCACTGCCTAAACTTTTTAGGCTTTCAAAGCTGTGATGAGCATAGAGATGCTCCCAAGCAGACGGGCATTTGCTATTGTCAATAGCTTCCAATAGGACGCCTGCCACGGTAAATGCAGGTTTCTTTTGAATTTTGATATCCATGTTCTTTCCTCCTGTGATCTTCAAGGATAATTGAAGCCTAGGAAAGACCCGATAAGGTTTTCCATTTCGAACTTCTGAGGGAGTTGCCCCATGGAATTTCTTGAAGGCCGCACTAAAAGCATCCGCAGAGTCATAGCCGTATTTCAACGCTATGTCAATGACTTTCTCAGAGCTTTCCCGCAAGTCTGTCACAGACTCCGACAACCTGCGATTGCGCAAGTATTCTGCTAATGTCATATCTGCCAGGATAGAAAATAGCCTGCTAAAGAGAGGGTAAGAATGGCCTGATAGCTGCTGAAATCTTTTCATATCCACTTCTTCAGTCAGCTGCTGCTCCAAATAATCCATGGTTTGATTGAATTGATGCATCATATTCTTTTTTCATACCTCCACAAGATACAAGGGACGTTAAAAGCAAAGTGAAAATTGGAAAATTTAAGGAGGGGCTCCTGCTCCGAGAAAATTTCATCTTTTTCACGCAGCTTTTAGGCCGTGTTCAATTCTAACTATATTCTAGCAAATACAAGATACTTCCGCCCTAGAATATTTGTACAAGATTTAAAGGTTCAAATCCTTATAACTTATCTTTTAATTTCTCAACAAAGAGATAAGCTGCTGGGCAGGTCAAGGTATTCTTAATCGTCAAATGATTAATTTGATAAATCTTCTTACGATCTGTATGAGGGAACTCGCGGCAAGCCTTTGGTCGAACGTCGTAGATGGAGCAGAGATTGTCTCCTCCTAGAAAAGGGCAAGGCATGGATTTGAAAACCTTGTCCCCATCTTCATCTACCTGAAGGAATTCCGCTTCAAAAGCTGGTAATTTCATCTTAAAGTACTTAGCAATACGGGTAATATCGGCTTCCTTAAAGTCAGGCCCCAATGTCTTGCAACAGTTAGCGCAGGCGGTACAATCAATCTCAGCAAAGACTTCTTGGTGAATCTGCTGCGCAATCTTATCTAAGTTTTTAGGAGGTTTTTTCTTTAGATTGGTTAAAACTTTGCGATGTTCCTTCTGCTTTTGCAAAGCTAGCTGGTGGTAATACTCAATATCAATCTCTTTAAACATAATTTCTTCCTAATACAAGTTTTTAGTCTATTATACCATAAACACTGCCCCCTTTTATGCCCCTCGAACACAAAAAAAGCCCTTCGGATAAAATCCGAGGGACTAAAAACGTTGTTAAATCAACGACCGAACTTTTGAATTTCAAGGTTCGGGATAAAATAGTTCACTGAACTATTTTATTTTTTCAAGTTGTAGAATGATTTCAATCCACGGTATTCAGCTACTTCACCAAGTTGGTCTTCGATACGAAGCAATTGGTTGTATTTAGCGATACGGTCTGTACGTGAAAGTGAACCAGTCTTGATTTGTCCTGCGTTTGTTGCAACTGCGATATCAGCGATTGTTGAATCTTCAGTTTCACCTGAACGGTGTGATACAACGGCAGTGTAACCAGCTTCTTTCGCCATTTCGATAGCGTCGAATGTTTCAGTAAGAGTACCGATTTGGTTAACTTTGATAAGGATTGAGTTAGCAGCACCTTCTGCAATACCTTTTTCAAGGTAAGAAGTGTTTGTTACGAAGAAGTCGTCACCAACCAATTGAACTTTACCACCAAGACGTTCAGTAAGAGCTTTCCAACCGTCCCAGTCGTTTTCATCCATACCATCTTCGATAGTGATGATTGGGTATTTGTTTACCAATTCTTCAAGGTAGTCGATTTGTTC